>Ga0307378_10004061_pt1 | contig 21102 bp, 20 predicted proteins | sample UN1MG_FD_202238 | JGI IMG/M metagenome (GOLD analysis project Ga0307378, IMG submission 202238) | Soil microbial communities from Risofladan, Vaasa, Finland - UN-1 | ecosystem: Environmental > Terrestrial > Soil > Coastal area > Acid sulfate soil | place: Finland: Risofladan, Vaasa | collected... | reverse complement strand
AAATGAATGAATTTATAAATTATTAAGAGTAAAATCTTAAATTCATTTTAATTTTTACTATCGATTAAATATGATTAGGAATCAATGGTATGCCGTACTGGAATCTAAAGAGGTTCCAAAAGGCAAATTAATTGGGGTTACAAGACTTGGAGAGAATTTAGTTTTCTGGCGTAAAAAAAATGGAGATGTTATATGTTTAAAAGATAAATGTGCTCATCGAGGCGCAGCACTTAGTATAGGAAAAATATGCGACAAAGAAGATAAGGTAGAGTGCCCTTTCCATGGTTTAAGATATGATGAGACTGGAAAATGTACAATAATACCTGCGAATGGAAAGAATACTCCAGTACCAGACCGTTTTAAAGTCATATCTTATCCTACCAGAGAAAATCACGATTTTATATGGATGTGGTGGGGAGAACATCAACCAGAATATCCTCCCGTTCCATTTTTCCAAGATATCGATAATAAATTCTCATATAAAACACATACCGAAGTATGGCCTGTTCATTATTCTCGGGCAATAGAGAATCAACTCGATGTTGTTCATTTACCTTACGTTCATCATAATACAATTGGTCGAGGTTATCAAACACTTGTTCACGGCCCACTTGTTGAGCCTTCTCAAGACGGAAATGAGTTCACTTTTTGGGTTTATAACCAAAAGGACGATGGAAAGACAATTCCTTTAAAGCCTGAACAATTTAGTGATGAATTAAAAGTATTCCACCTTCAGTTTAAATTTCCCCATATATGGCAGAATTATCTCGGGGAAAAAGTACGTATATTTATAGCTTTTGTTCCGGTAGATGAAACCCATACAAAATTTTACATGAGATTCTATCAAAAATTTCTAAGAATCCCTGTTTTGAAATCTTTTGTTAATTGGTTAGCCAATAAATTCAATAAGGTCATCCTACATCAAGACAGAGATGTTGTTATAACGCAACAACCAATCAAAACCCAATTGAAAATGGGAGAGAAGCTTATTCAAGGTGATAATCCCATTATATACTACCGTCGTAGAAGAGAAGAATTATTGGCAAAAAATAATTAATTAGCATCATCTTAGCTTTAAGTATGCTCCTTAAGAAAGTTTTTTTGGTGAAACTTTCAGATATGAAAAAGTGAATAAATAACATAGTTAACATGTTAACTCTATTTTACGTTTTAAAATAAAACCAATTAAATAATATTGTCTTTTAAATGAATGCGATTTATAAAGTAAATGTCACACTGCATAGATGATTTTATAAACTCGGGATGATTACAATGATTATGAGCAAACTCAAAAAAGAGTTTGCGTCGAAGAAAAGGAATCAATAGAAAGGTTTGGAGAATCTTATAAAGACTATAGGAATAATACGGGAGCTTTCTTTGTAAAAATGAAAGATATAGGTAAACTTCTCTCTTTTATCTTGGGAAAGGATGAAAAATAAGGGAAATAGATACTCATAATCATTTCGAGAAATAAGCCGTAGTGTATTATCCTATAGATGTGAGTTTCTAAAATCTTATATAAATTCAGTTAGACTAGATTATCTTCGATTAAAATTGTGTATTCCTAAAATTAAAATATAAAAAAGTAAAAAAAAGGTAATAATTATTTCTTTTCTCTTAAATTTGTTCTATCTTTTAGATCTATACCCTCTTCTTGAATACTTTTACCCTTTGGTTTAATTCCTGTCTCATATGATTTAATGCGTTTTTCCATTACGTCAAGCTTGTTTTTCAAGGATCTGAACATTAACAAGGCTAAACCGATAACACCACTTATCATAGTAATCAAGATAACTGGTATGATTACTTCATTTAATTCAAAGGGGGGGTCCTCACCGACTGTAAAAAGAAAATCACTTTGATCTTCCACTTGCCCACCAAATCCATCATATGCGATTATTTTTATTAGAATCGAGTCCGAAAACGGAATATTGGTTATATCCCATTCATATGAAGTCTCTGTTATACCATCTTCTATGAAATACCATCCTCCGCTGCCATCACCATATGCTAAAGTAAATGTCAGACCATCCCCATCAAGATCGGAAGCAGACCATTCAATTAGTACAGAATCCTTGAACGCATCACCACCATTCGGAGATATCAGAGAAAGAGTCGGGGCTCTATTTATAACTATAAATCGATATAAATTCTCATTAGGATCTTTTCTAGTGGAGCTTAACCCCTGGAGATCCCACACTTGTATATACCAAAGCACAGTTGTTCCATGATCATGAGAGGGAATAGAAGCTTGCCATGTTCCTGGATTTGCGGGTTGCTCTGAAAGAATAGCACTATCCCAATTTGCACCATCATTAATAGAAAACCATAATAATGCCTGCTGAATTCCCCCCTCGTCGAAAATTTCAATAGTAATTATCGGTGAATCATCTTTGCACGGATAGAGCCCATCTTGAGAAGAATCTAATACCATAATCGGAAAATCGATAATCGGAGGAATATAGTCAGTTGTATTATGCTCCAATGGATAAGAAGTTTCACACATAAACTCATTAGTTCGGAAAATATAGGTGCCAAATAACGTATCAATCCCGTATTCTTGAACAATAGTATCAGTAGAATCATCATCATAAATCGTTAAGCTTACTTCATGAGCATGAGTTTCCTCTTGTTCTCGATAAACTTTCGTACTCACACTAATCCCTATTGAAGATTCTATGAAAAATCCTCTAAATGATAATTTGTTCCTTGATTCGATTGATATTCCAATTTCAAATGATTTAGACTGCGTTTGAGTGGTGGTGACTTCATTAGTTTTTGTATAGGGGGAACCGCCTGCAATTGTAAGATTATCTATCCAATTTACATTCTGCCAGCTGTTATGAATGGGATTAAGATCCCGCCAAACCTGGGGTGCATTATAATCGTTAAGTAATACTTCACCTCCTCTAATAATCCCATAAGCAATCTTAGGCTCCTCATAGAATTCTGAACCATTAAAATATGTTCTATAGTAAGCTTTAAGTTCCCATTTTAATGTCCAAGCTTCACCCCAATATCTATCCCCATATCCAGGTCCTATATAATCTTCATCATATATATCTTGACTTGATGTAAGGCTTGTTATATCCGTAATTTCATATCGATATCCATAACCTATCTCTGTGCTGGCTTTTAATTCTAGCTTATAGGAGCTACCTACACTTATTCCGAAAAGCGAAAAACCTCCACCAAATTCTAAGCCTCCGGTAACACCTGCAGTAATTTCACCCCCAACACCTATAGAGATTGTAGAAGTTTCAGCAAAACTTGAAAAACTGCTATCACCACAAGGATCATGTAAAATCATGTAAAGTTGTTGCCCTAAATATTTAGTATCCTCCTCAAGTAATTCATAAACCTCCGAGGTGAGCTTAGTAAATATAAAAGCACGAGTATCATTGACCACAGGATTAGAGATACCGGTCTGATAACCCCAAATCGTTGCATTTACGCGCCCATCAATGTCTACAGTATATGGACTTAAGATTATAGAACCCATATTCCAAATACTCCCGAAATCAATCCCATTAATCTCAAGTCTAGTGTCATTAATTTCACCACAGTCATATTCAAAATTAAATACTGCATCTCCTACGGGAAGAACAACAAGCTCCTCTTCGCTAGGGGTTTTCCACCGAATAAATGGAGCATCGAATGCCACACCAGATACCTCCGTTGAATTCTTACTTTCTTCTAACAACATTACAGTTCGAACAATGTAATAATACATCGTATTATTAAATGGGGGTATGTCATTAAACTCAGTTGTACTAGAATTTCCGAGATAGGTTTTACTCCCTCCTTCAGTCTCACCCCGATAAATATTATATGTAATTGGGATGTAATGAATTGGGGCATCCCAACTTAGATGAATATAACCAATATTCTGATCAAGATCCATATTAACTGGCGGTTTTGGGATATGATAAATTGGCTTATGGTCAGTAAGTGGTACGGGACTACCTGTATTAGTATAAACTGAATCCCCAATACCATCCTCGTTTATGTCTGCACCAACGTAATCGTCCCAATAATTTCCTACCGTTCCATTGTCCCAATAACTACCACCGCCGTCAAGAATGTAAGCATTATCCTCCGAAAAATTCTTAAATATATTTTGATATATCATATTATTCGGACTATTACCTGCAATAAAAATTCCATTTTCACCTGAACATAAATAATTTCCCTTTAAAAGATGATTACCACCATTCCACATAGAAATCGCATATTGTACTGTATTAAAGATATTATTCTCAATTATATTGTTATATTCGGCAGCAGCATAAGATCCCATAGAATTTATCCCCCAATACGAATTATTGATATTATTCTTAATTATATTGTTATAACCACTATACACATCCACCGCAATCCAGGAATTATTGATATTATTCTCAATTATATCGTTATGATCGCAAAGATACCCAAGTTGTATTCCTCCGGAATCATTTAGGATATTTCCCCTTATTGTATTATTGTCACTTCCAACCCACAAATCGATTCCATCATAATTATTGAAACAATTATTCTCAATTAATTGACCATTAGTAGTATTATATAATCGTATTCCTGCACCGGAGGTTCCTGAATTGATTAAAGTACAATTTTGGATAATGAAATACGCATTGGAATTCTCTATTAAAATACCAATCCCAGTTCCTCCTGCGTCTATTGTTACATTCTCAATAATAAAAGGGTTGCTAAAAGTGCCCAAACCATTACACCAAGCATATGTCGCATTAATCGTTGCCCAATCATTAATTCCTACATTTAAATCATCAATCGTAATTGGAGATACTATCCAAGAATCTGATTGTTTCGGAGCAATATCTCTCTCAATAGGGTTTATATTATCAATTGGATTATTTTCTCTTGGATTAATATCCCTTAGATTATAACTATCGAATATAAATAAAAGAAAAAATAGACTAAAACTGATAACCAAAAACCTTAATTTTATTTTGTTTTTCATTTAAATCACTATTAATTTAATTTAATCGTCTTTTTTTTTTACTTTATTGTATAAATATTTATTGGATTTAATAAGAGTCTATGTTATTGTATATATATTTTTTGGATTTAATTAAGAGTATTGTAGAATTCTATCACTAGAAATGAGGAAATTGATCTTGACACTCCAACAATGAGAATAACCACTCATTTCTGATTTCATATGTTTTATCTTCAGATCTAAAATGTAAAAAGGGTTGATGTTCATTAGAGGGTTACCATCCTTGGAATTAACAATCCCAGATACTTTATGAGGTGTGTTTCCAATGCCATCTAATTCTAAATCAAACCCTAATACCTTAAATCCATTATCTGTAAGGAATTATGCTTATGGCAATCTCGTCCCAGAACCAATATCTAATATATTTCCTCCATTTGGTAAATTTAGATAAAAAAAATTTAAATAATGGATTCTTTTCTTCAAGCCACTTAGGACGATTTTCTTCATGGTTATTGGCAATCTTATCCCAAGCCCTTTGGTTTAGTTCTATAATTTTTTCTCCGTTCTTCATCGATCTAAAGGTCTTTTAAATATTAGTAAATCATTAGGTATGATATTACATTCTCCAATTTAAGTATAAATAAATCCATAATCAACAGCTCTAAATAATTTTATAAACTCAGGATGAATATCATGATTATGCGCAAGACATCAATTACTGCATTCAAAAAAGAGTTGTCACCAGAACAACGTGAAGAACTACTCAGAGCGTTGAAAGCCCGTTTTGAGAAAAACATGAACCGCCATAAAGGTCTTGAATGGGCTAAAGTACACGCAAAGCTGGAAGCTAATACTGAAAAACTGTGGTCACTCAATGAAATGGAAAGAACTGGGGGTGAACCAGATGTTGTTGGTCATGATAAAAAGACGGACGAATACATTTTTAATGATTGTTCAGCGGAGAGTCCTAAAGGCCGCAGAAATGTTTGTTACGACCGTGAAGGGCTGGAGGCACGGAAATCAAATAAACCAAATAATAACGCAATTGATATGGCAGCTGCCATGGGCATTGAGCTTTTAACGGAAGAACAATATCGAGAGTTGCAGAAACTTGGAAATTTCGATACGAAGACGTCAAGCTGGGTGAAAACCCCTTCTGATATTAGAAAACTCGGCGGTGCCATCTTTGCTGATCGCCGCTACGGCAATGTATTCGTGTATCATAACAGTGCGCCCTCTTACTATAGCGCTAGGGCGTTCCGTGGCTCGCTAAGGGTCTAAATTTGGACTTTGAATTTTTTTTTGGTGAAACTTCGAGATATGTTGGACAAATTAGCTGATGAAAAACACATTAAAACTCACAGATTTAAAAATCAAGGTTTTCCATTAATTCAAAATCTTTAATAAAAAGAATCCTCCTAATTATCTAATTTGTATTCATTTACCTATAGTAAAATATAATTGGATTTTTTTCATTACTGCACTTGTACGACTTAAATGGAATAATTTTTTGAATCATGACTATTTTAGAAGACGCTAAAAATGGTAATGTAAATAAGGAAATGCTCCACGTAGCTGAGATAGAAAGAATTGACATTAAACAAGTTCTGAAGAAGATCTCGAAAGGTGAAGCGGTGATAATGAAAAGGGAAAATTATAATCCCGTTGGTATAGGGTTCCCTTTCAGAACAAAAATCAATGTTAACCTTGGTACATCTTCTTCTGCTGGAGATATAAGTGAAGAATTCAAAAAAGTGGAGATTGCTCAGAAATATGGAGCTGATACTTTATCTGATCTCTCAATGGGTGGAAATATTGACACAATTAGAAGGAATATTTTGGAGATTTCAAGAGTTCCCATAACCACTGTCCCAATTTATCAAGCTAGCATTGAAGCAGATTCTATTTCAAATATTCCAGAAAATATAATTTTCAAAGTAATTGAAAAACAAATAAAAGATGGAATTAGTTCAATCGTAATACATGCTGCTTTTAACCTCGAGACTCTGAATAGAATGAAAGGAAAACGAATCATGGGAATAGTTTCTAAAGGAGGGAGTTTAACAGCCTCAATTATGAAATCTAATGAAACTGAAAATCCCTTTAAAAAAAATTTTGAGTACCTTCTTGAAATGGTTAAAGAACATGATATTGTAATAAACTTAGGTAATGCAATGAGAAGTGGATGTATTCATGATAAAGTTGATGAGTTCCAACTCTCAGAAATAAAAACAAATAACAAATTAGCAAAGAAGGCAAATAAAGTTGGTGTCCAAGTAATTTTAGAAAGTTTGGGAGGACACATTAACGCTAATGACATAATTAAATGGGTAAAACTACATAAAAAGTTAACCAAAAATCGACCGTTATTTGTTTCAGGGCCTCTCCCCATAGACACGGCTACTGGTTATGATCACATTGCCGCTACGGTTGGAGGGGCATTTGCTTCTGGTTTTGGAGCCGATTACATATGTGCAATCACACCAGCAGAGCATCTTAGTCTACCTACTCTTGAAGACATTAAAGAAGGATTAATTGCCTGTAAAATTGCTGCTCATGTAGGTGATTCCATGAAGTTTGGGTTGAATTATCTCTTTAGTAATGATCTAGAGTTATCAAAGAACCGCTTTTTAAAAAACTGGAAAAAACAATTTGAATATTGTATAGATCCAGACGAGCCTAAAAAAAGACATTTAACCAATGATGAGATGTGCAGCATGTGTGGAAAGCATTGCGCACTGTCAATATCAAAAAAGATCTTATAAATATCGATGATATTATCGATTATTTTCTACTCAAGAAAGATCTTAATCGTTTTTTTGGTTCTCCTGATTTAAAACACTCCTGAAAAGCTTCACCTTCCATTTGAAATCCTTGTAAGTTATTGTAAGTTCCTAACTGAATTAATTTCTTGCTTAAAGAAATGGCTTTACCAGAATTGTGAATCATTAACCCGGCTAATTTTTTAATCCGATCATCAAATTCTGCTAAAGGTACTATTTCATTAATCAAACCAATTTTTAAAGCCTCATGAGCATCGATGACTTTTGAAGTAAATATGAGTTCTCTGGCTTTCAAAGGACCCACCAAACGCATTAATCTTTGAGTCGCTCCCGCAGCGGGAGTCATCCCCCATTTAGTTTCAACTTGCCCGAATTTTGCATTGTCTGCAGCAATTATGAGATCTGCACATAACATTAATTCAAACCCAGCAGTAAGATTCAAACCCCTTATTGCGGCTATCGATGGGATCGGAAGGTTTTCAAATTTGCTGAAAATATTTTGTAAATTTCTAGTCATATCTTTGGCTTTAGACTCATCTAGAGTTACTAACCATGTTATATCAAGCCCAACAGTAAATATTTCTTCCAATACTGTTGTAAATACTAAAACTCGAATATCATCTAGGTTTTTTCCGATATCTTCCTCTAAAATTTGATCTAATTCATAAACAACATCAAGATCAAAAGCGTTTTTCTTATTTGGATTATTTAGGTAAAGCCAAAAAATCTTATCTTCGAGTTTAGTTATCCAGAATTTATAATTGTTCATTTTTTTCAGATATTTAATTTTCTAGTTATTTAATTACTAATGTTGAATATTTATTGAAACTTAATATTTGTTAATAGATTATTTCCTATATTATATGGATTACTATGGTAAATGAAATTGAGTTATATAGACAAGGAATTTGATACGGTTAAAAATACTATAAAACCAAATACCGTGGATTCACTCAAAAAAGATTTTGGCAATTTGGGGTTGAAGGAAGGGGCTGTAATCATCGTGCACAGCTCATTAAGCAAGATAGGATGGACAGTTGGAGGTCCAGTCGCCGTAATTGATGCCTTAATGGATTTAATTACTCCAAAAGGCACTTTAATAATGCCTACTTTTACTTCAGGGAATACTGAACCATCAGAGTGGCATTATCCCCCAGTTCCAGAGGATTGGTGGCCAAGTATTCGAAAATATATTCCCGCATTTCATCCAGATAAAATTCCCACGAGGGGTATGGGATCCATTTCAGAAACATTTAGAAAATACCCTAATGTGATTCGTAGTAATCATCCAACAACCTCCTTTGCAGCATGGGGTAAACATGCACAAAAAATAGTCAAGAATCATCCATTAGAAAATGATCTTGGTATAGGTTCTCCTTTAGGGAAAATTTATAAACACAATGGTCATGTTTTATTATTAGGGGTTCCACACTTAAATAACAGTTCATTACATCTTGCAGAATATTTATGCGAATATCCTGGAAAAAAGTATATCAATATCGGGTCAGCGATTTATGTAAATAAGAAGAGAAGATGGGTAACTTGGAAAGAATTGGATAATATCAGTGATGATTTTGATGATCTAGGGCGAGATTATGAACAATCGATAAATTATCGACCGCAAAAGGTAGGACAAGTTGAGGCTCGATTGTTATCTCAACGAGATATGGTCAATTTTGCTGTAAAGTGGATAATGAAAAACAGAAAAGAGGATTAGTGCAATTATTTTGATTTACAACAATCTCAAGTTTAACTTCTTTTTATTTTAAAATCCACATATTCACATACCTTAGCTAAGGCATTTACTGGACGATCCCAAAATTTAAATAGTATTGCTCCATTATTGCGTATACGTTTAGACCATGGACTGTCAAATCTCATTGGACTTACATACAAAATTGGAACAGAATATTTTTGGGAATTTTTTAAAGTTGGTTGAAGTAATCCTGAAGCCATTTTATCTTGTTCCTCATCTGAAATAGTGGAAAAATCAGCATATTTAGCAATTTCCTCATTTTGTAAATAATCATCCATCACATCTTGAAATCCAACGACACCATATTGGATGATAGAATCAATTTCTCCAGATTTCATCAATATTTCTGGTAATGTAATATAAAAGTATGGTAAATTCATATCAAATGTGCAATCAATAGGATTTTTATAACTCGCGGTCGAGGGTAATAGGTTTTTAAATTCTTCTTGTAAATTCTTTGATAATTCAGGAACTATAAGCCCATGTTGCTCAGCATTGTTTGCAACCATGGCACCAGGACCGCCGGAATTGGTTATAATCCCTAAACGATTCCCCTTAGGCAAAATCTCTTTTGATAAAATTAGCGCTATATCTAAAAATTCTTGAACATAATCCGTTTTTATAATTCCCGCTTCTCTAAAAACAGAATTATATATCTTTGAGTCTCCTGCAAGTGAACCAGTATGACTTTGTAATGCTCGATTCCCAGCTTCAGATCCTCCTACATATATTCCTACAATTGGCTTTATGGGAGTTATCTGTTTACATAACTCTAAAAATTTCTTACCTCTTTTTAACTCCTCTATATATAAACCTATGACTTTAGTTTCAGGATCATCCTTATAATATTCTAAGCAATCTACCATGTCAATATTAGCTTCGTTTCCGATTGAGAGACTTTTGTTTAAACCCAAGTCAGTATCATCGGGAGCAAACCAAATATGAGAACTTAAAGTTCCCGACTGCGAAGCAATGGAAAAGTTCCCTTTTCGAATATGCTCCCATATGGCTATATTAAACGCACTATTCTCATTTTCTGGTTCGAAGGAATTATTAAACACACCCAAGCAATTAGGGCCAATAAATCTCATACCATACTGATTGGCAATCCTACAAATTTCTTCGGTTATACTATTTTCCCGATCATCTATTAATTCTCGAAATCCTCCAGATATTAAAATTATTTTTTTAGTGCCTTTGTCACCGATTTCTTTAAATATACTGGGCACAATATTAGCAGGGAGCACAACTACTACCAGATCAGGGATTTCTGGAAGATCTATGATTGATTTATATGCTTTAAATCCCATTACTGAATCCAATTTCAAATGAATTGGGTATACATTTCCCTTATAACCGGATTTAATCAAATTCATTATTTGGATTGATGCCAAAGAACCTCCCTTATTGTTGGCACCATAAAATGCAATCGAGGAAGGATTTAAAAACCCGTGAAGGAAGTGATTTTTACTCATGAGTTTTCACTTATATTTTAAAACATGTTATCATTTTAAAATCTAAACGCTTAATTTATCATTATTTGTCCATTAGTTTATGGGATACAACATTTGTGAAATTGAACTTTAATTTTTTGTTGTTGTTTTTGATTTTTTTTTTTGTTAGATTTTATTATAAAGCTATCTTTGATGGAAATAAAAGAGATCCTCGCATTACCTAAGAACAGATCTCATATCTATGAATTGAATACATTCAAACCTTCTTCTTTGTTCGAATGGATAGTCTTGAATAAGAATAATTTTGACCAAACTCGCAATTTTCAAGCTTCGCAAATTTATTTTGTTCTAAAGAATAGAGTTAGAGAGCAAGAAGAAAAAGGAGAACAAGTTATTCTGCCCATGTTAATGCAAGAATTTTCATTAGATTGATTATCTTTTGAGGTAATTAGTGTGGTTAAAATTTTAAAAATCGCGATCTTGGATCAAAATTAGAGGAAGAAAGGATTCCTTGTGGGAAGACTTATACCATGTATGAAACTCCATCTCATCCGAACTTAAAAGCAAGAGGAATGATACGCGATGATCTTGATTTCTCCAAATGGAATGTTAAAAAAGCATCAATTCCAGGTCCTCTTATCAATTATTCGTCTTGTAAAGGGAAAATTGAAAAAATGGTCCTGAATTTGGAGAAAACAATGTGGAAATAGATTGTGATTTATTAGGTTACTCTCTTGACGATTTGAAGAGATGGAAACGGAAGAAAATCATATAAGAAATAAGCTTAAGAGTTTGAAAAACTTATAATTAGGTTAAGTATTATCTTTAAAATAATAACTAACCAAAGTGATAACTAATAATGGGAGAAAAAGAAGGAAAAAAGGAGAATTTTCTCGACTCATTAAATGAAAAATTTCTTGATTTCGTAGGAAATGCGTTTGGAGAATCTGGCCGTGATTTTATGGAAGAAACTGGGGAAAAACTTAAAGATTTCTCATCTACATCCATTAAAAAATTCATGGAATTCTCGGATTCAATTTTAGAGAACTTGAAACTCACTGACAATGAACAAGTCATGAAAGCAAGAGATTCAGTCGAAGATATGTTGAAATCGGCTGGTTTAATTGAAGAAGATGAAGATGAGTTTTAGATGAAATCTTAATTCTTAGTATTTATTTTAAATCTCTTATTTATTTTTATGCATTTTAAGCTAAATATTCTTCAATTATGGATTCACGAATCATAGAATGAAAATTTGGCCAAAAATTAGCAATTGAAAAGAATTTAGTATATTTTAAACTATAATACTTTTGCATTCTTTAAGAAAGATTTGATCTCATCCTGTGTAGCGTTGAACAATTCAGAGATTACTTGAATAGAAATGATTTGATCCATTCCAGCAGCCTTGTAATCCTTATATAACTGCACCCAAGTCTCTTTTTGAGCATACCGCTCAGAGTGCTCCTTTTGAACATGTCTCCAGTATGGATGCTTTAATTCAATTCCACAGTAAGGACAAAATCGTGATTCGGTCTCATCTGGCATAATATTACCATATATGTTATAATTTGTATATTTATTTCAGAATAATAGTATTAAGAGATTTATTCTTTAAAAATTTTTAATTTCCAAATAATAATTTAGATATTATTTCGGGACTTTTGATCAATAAAAAATTTTATTTCATCCACTGAACTACTACTTTCTTTTTAAATCCTTTTTTGTGAGCTCTCTAACGTGATCAACTGCCCATATGACAAATTTATTGCAAGTTTTTTCCCAAACACCATCTTTTTGATACCGAGTAAAACCTTCTGGAGTACTGAAATCATATCCACATAAATGAGAGCAAACCACCGTTCCGAATTCTTCTTCAAAATCAGTACAATATTTAGATGCTTTTAAGTATGCTATTGCCATTTGTCCGTCTTCCATTTTTTTATCACCACCCATTATCACTCCGATTGCAGCACATGCTCCTGTAACGGCCCCACAAGCCCCTTGCCATCCATCTTTTGCTTTATAACCTCCAAAACCACCTGCTAATGGCATCGCAAGGTTATGAAACAAGTAAGAGTCGACTCCTAAAACATCCAAAAAGCTGGTTAAGGTTAATTCACAACAATTAACCCCTTTTCTCATTTCAGGAAGTATTTTCTTTAAATTTTCAATTTTTTTATCAAATTTGTTATTAATATCATTTTCCATCTAATTTACATCATCTTAGGTTTATATCCATTATTCAATATAATTTTTGTTGTGAGACGAGCTATATTTCCCACTAGTTCAGAACAATGTTCCATCATTCCTGACTTGAACGCTATCTTTAATTCCTCTGCGTCCCATAAATTGAATGATCGACCCACTAATTTATTTTGCACATTATGACAACGACAAGTTCCATAAATTTTGATGTACTTATCATGTAATTTTTTAACCATGGCATAAGACTTCATTGGTTTATTCATATCTTCAAATTGATCCTTCCCACGACCAAACAGATATCCAATAACCATTGAACCCCCCACAAGAGCTCCACACGAACCATCTCCAGTCAATCCTAATCCATCTGCTAATCCACTTGCCGCTAGAAAAACATCCTCATTCCAAATGTTAAGGGCTTCAAAAATCGCAGCCACAACTGTTTGGGCACAACCTGTACATTTTTTCTCATAGGATTTTCCCAATTGGTATGCTTTTTCTAGTATTTCTTCTTTATGAATAGTCATAATATTAAAATTTAAAGATTATTGATTTAAAAATTACAACATTTATTATAAAAATTATTAAATCATTCCATTAATTTAAGCACTCATGACGAGTGAGAAGCGAAGTAAAATTAGATCGCAGTTATCTGAGAAAAAATTCATTTCCTTTTTGGATAAAATTTTAAATTTTTTCCCTCCATTAGGTAAAGTTCTTACAACTTTATTTGGGGCCCAAGAGTATTACATGTTAGAGTTATTTAGGATAATTGAACGGCGATTTAAGATTAATTTATTATTTATAACAAATAGATATCTCATGAATGGTCGATGGGGAGGTCAAGTAGTACCTTTAAATATTAATTTCGATCCTGAAACGAGATTTTTACCAACCCAAGAAATCCTCAGTATATTAAGCAAATCAAAAGTCACAGGAATTAGTAATTGTTATTGCCGGGAGACTCAAAGAAAATATGGGGATCATCCGGATTTTAATTATCCTATACAAACTTGCATTCATATAGGATTAGGAAAAGATCTTCAAGAAATCCCATATAAATCTGAGAACCTTAAAAAGATATCTAAAGAAGAAGTTGGAGCGTTATTACTTGATTGTGATGATAAGGGTTTGGTCCATCAACTTATTTTTTTCCCGAGCCCTCAATATTATTATGTTGTATGTAATTGCGATCCTAAATATTGTGTGGTGTTAAATGGATTTTTAAAACGTGGTTCACCCCAAATGATCAAAAGTGATTTTATAGCAATAACTGATCTAAGTTTCTGTACAAATTGTGGTATCTGTGAAGAATGGTGCCATTTTGGGGCAAGAAGAATAATAAATGGTTCATTTTTATTTAATGCAACCCGATGTTTTGGATGCGGAATCTGTGTGTCGAAATGCCCTAATAATGCTATTAAATTAGGAATAAAGAAATAACTTATACAATTCTGATAAGAAAATAGTTAAATATACAAATTTTTACTAGTAATATAATTTTTTGTGATCAATTTTAACTTTTACATATTCGGATCCTAAAATGAAAGAATTATATGAGATTGGAATAGTATTTCGTGGATTTATATTAGTAAAACATTTGTTTAAGGAAATTCCAGAATCCCGAGGACCAAAAGATCCGAATAAGGATTTAAGGGGAGCATTTATTTCTGCTATCAATATGTTTGCTAAAAATGCTTTCAACAACATATCGTTAGAATATTTAGAATCAAAGAATATCTTGTTTATATTTAAACCACGTGAAATTCAAGCTTCTGACTGTAACTGTGCAGAAACCATAATTTTATATGGTCTTACAGATAAAAAGAAAAAAGATCCTGATAAATTGGTCAAGAAATTCTTAGAAAAATCCGAACCTATAATAGAATCTTTCATATCAAAATATTCTAATAAAGATTTTACTGAGTTAGATCAGTTTTCTCCTTTTCAAGATGAAATTCCCGCTTTTTTTATCTAGTTTAGTTGACGAGAATGAAATTATTGCGGGGTTAAGCGCCAGCCCTTAGGATTTGATTTTGAATATTGTATAACGCCATGTTCTTTTAACAAATCCACTTGTTCTTCAACATCTGATTCACTGTATCCTAAAATGGTTATTTCAGTTATCAATTTTGTTCTAGTTGGAATCAGTTTATTTTTCTCGAGATTATGCATGATAATATACCTAAGATTTTCGTCAATTTTTAATTGTTCTTCAGATTTATCTGGAGTTTTCTCTTTTTGCAAAGCTCGAATTAGATCTGATCCTTTAGAAGCAGTTTCCTCAAAAATTTCAGTTTCAATTTTAGTAGCAGCTTTTGGTTCTTTTATAACTCCTCCAGGACCGATATCCCCTTCTGATAGACTCCATAAAGAATAGCTCACTTTCTCATACGTACCAGGTTTTTGATTTCTCATTAATTCAAACTCATTTTTTATATTTTCTCTCAAATAACCTATCTTCTGTAATTCTTTTGAAACTCCATCCATGACCCTTGTTTCATCTAAAATTTTAAAAATATAATCTCGAAGATTTGTTGGAACTGTCTTAATTTCCAGCTGTTGTTCTAATTCTTCTTCAGTAATTTTAGGTTTCTCCCTTTTAATAGTGCCCATATTATCAGGCACGTCTAATTTTGGCTTTTCTCCCCATTCAAAATCAGAAACACACCTCAAACTTCTATCATATCCTCCAAAAATTATGTTAATTAGACCCAGTTCGTCATCCAAAATCGGAGAAACAATTTTTATTGAATTTGATGTAGTTGTTTTCCATTTTAATTCAAAATTTGTTGAATCTATTTGTTGATTATGATATATATATAATGATCCATCTGCACAGCCAACAATGATTTCTTTAGCATTATCTCCATCTATATCGGCTACTCGGACAGAAATCGGTCGACTGCCTTCGATTACGATAGAATACAGTTCTTCTCCATCAGCATTAAAAATTCTTATTTTTGAATCATCTGTACCAATAATTATATCATTATATCCATTATTTACGACATCTCCAATCTCAATAGTATTAATTTGTGATTCGAATTCTTGTTGCCATATTATATCAGGTGTTCCATCTTTTATTTGTATCATTTGTAACATTCCATTTTTTGTTCCAATTATTAATCCTTGGATAGGATCTTTAAGATTAGATAATTTCAAACATCCTGAAGCACAAGAAGTGACCCAAGAATCATAATATAATACAAATTCAGGAGAAGTTGCATCAATATTATCAAAGATTTTAACTGTTTTATCTTCACCACAATGAATTAATTCAATATTTCCATCATTCGTTAAATCTGCCGCAGTTACACATAAAATTTTCCCAGAAGAACGATAATTCATTATGGTCGCTAATTTATTTATCCCTTTGACGAATTTCAAAACGAGGAAATTGCCATCACCTGCTCCTACTAATATCTCGTCACATCCATCACCTGTGATGTCAATCGGATAACTACAACGGCACCACCCATCAAATAGAACGCTATCTAATATTTGCATTTCATTATCCATCAAGTAGAGCGTTCTATCATGTCCGCCGAAAACAAAGAATCGCTTTTCGTCGCATTTTAAAATGGAACACGTGAGAACTGCTTCCGGAGCTTCAAACATCCATTTTAGATTGAAGCGCTTTTTTAACGTTGACATAATTATGAAAATTAGTAATTGAGTTTATAGAATTTTTCTTATAATTTAATTACTATTACAATTAAATATTCCACTAATCTATAAATATAGAAGTTATTTAAAGAATATTTAATCCTTGTTAATAATAGAAAAAAAAAAATTTATAATAATAAGATTATAATCCTAATTGAGCATCACTTGGACTATATTCACCAGTACCGTTTATTTCATATGTGATTTCCACGCGATCTCCAGCATCTAACTTCTGAATCGTCCATTTAAGAGTGTCACTTCCAACTTCATCAGTAATCTCGGGTTTTTTAGAATAAGTACCATATTCAAAACTATCTGGCACTTTATCCATCAAAACTAAGTTTTGAAGAGTTGCTGTACCAATATTTTCTACAAGTAAGATAATCTTATAACTTCCTAATTTACCAACAGGTAACACTTCTTTTCCAATTCTGAATCTTCTTCTCAAGTGAAGTGCTTCTACGACAGGTACTTCAGGCATAAATTCTAATTCAGAAGACATTGGATAAGTATTGGCGTTATAGATTATTTCTGATTCAAACTTCGCATCTTGAACAGGATTCACACAATGGATTGGATATTCAAATTGTAAACTGGATTCTGGTTTGAACATTCCTGTTTCAGAATTTCTCAAATCCTTTAATGAGATTTTAAATACGTTTCCATTAAAAGAAACAGCATCAGAACCTAATTCAAGTTCACTTCCATTCCATAATAACTTAATTTCATTAGCTTTTGGAGGCTGAAATTCGTTAGTGAAATACTGTTGGGTGACTCTTACTTCATTTAATGGAGCTGAGCCATTGTTTACAATTTTAAGTGTGGCATAAATATCTTTTTCCTTGTAAGTAGGTACTTGATCAATATCGTAAGACATAGCTCCTGTCATACTGGCAATTTCTAAGATAACATCTGAGATAGTAGCTGAACCATTAACAAGAGTTTGGAAATCAGGCATGACTCTGAACTCAAGTTTCTTTCTAAAAGCAGGATATTCTTCAGATTTAAACTTCCATTTCTTAGAGTGCCATTGTGCACCTGCAGGTAGGAGAGAGACGTCTTTTGGATCGATATCTACAAATTTGGTGCCTTCATCATCAGGGGAATATACATCCGCGTTAAATAATTGAATGACAAATTCAGAAGCATTTTCAAAAACTAGTTTACAATCCCATACTCCTGGTTCTGCATCGAGTTCGACAGTATCAACATAAAATCGATTGCGAGTATAAGCATCATACTTATCAATATCTAAACCCCCGGCAAATGACGAGGATCCTTGGTATGTAATCTCAATTTGACCTGTTTTTCGGGCGGCTATATCAGATACGGTGATACTGCTTGTAAACTTCAAAATAGCTGTACGATCCGGTTCTAATTTATCGATAGTCCATACTACCTTATTACCTTTCACATCTGCGCTTCCTACTGAAGTGCTTCTAATCATCGTTCCTTTGAAATCGGAAGGGATTGATTTAACTAATTTAACGTTGGATATCGCTTTTTCAAACATTGAACGTAACCCAACTGCAAACCAAACCACGTTTTCTTTATCAATGGAAATTCCAAATGATTCTAAGGAATATTCTGCTGCATTCATCCCTCCATCTGGATAAGTCTCATCTTCGTCTGGTTCTTCTTCCTCTTCTTCCTCTTCAATTTTAGTAACTACTGTTTTTACCTTAGAACCCGCTTTACTCGTTTTGTTTTTTAATTTTTCCAAATCTGCTTCAATATCCCTCACAGTTAAAACATCATCTGCATTTGGAAGAGTATTCACATATTCTTTTATTAAAAGTAGATTAGGAACTTCATTTTTAATTTGAAATTTGTGAGTTTCTACATTTGTAGCATCGTCCGTACCCAATTCTCGGATTTTAATATCTTCTGAAGCTAAATCGGTCTTATCAATATTTTTAAGTGTAATGTCAATATCCCAAATCCTATCTTTTTTGCTAGGATTTTCTATATTCAGATTCCCTTGAAAGTTCATGGATTCAATGTTAGAGTCATGATCTAATTCAACACTTACATTTTCAACAATTTTTACTAAACCTAATAAACCCTCGCGATTTCCATCCTTTAATAAAATGGAACCTTCTAAAGCTCCTGTATCTGCATCATAAGTTTCAATTACGGGAGTAGTAAGATCTCTATCAACCAAAGTGACCTTTCCATCATCCATTTGTGAACGTTTTAACCCGTCAGCGACCTTTGCTTCATCTGCTTCAGAAGCATCCCAACCATATCTCCGTTTTGGTTCTCCTTGAGGTTTCTTATCTTTCTTTCGTGCCATTGTTTATCACTTTTTTACATTTTTGTTAAATTATTAGAATTTATTTATCGTTTGATAAAATAATTTCATGTGTGTAATAATATACTTACTATGATTAAAAAAGATTTATTATATATAATAACAAAATTTGTCGGGACTTAAATCAGAAAAATCTTTTTTCGAAATTATCTTTTCCATTTGGAGGAAAATGAGGCTCAATGAATTTGTATCCACACATAGGGCATTTTTTTATCGTTTTTTTTGCTGTAGGATCAAAAACTCTAAAACTATAGCCACATACTGGACAAGTCTTTATCAAGCCATTTCCGATTCCTTTAATCTTTATTTTTTTATCCATTCTTTTTCATTTTTTGAGTAATTAGAATTAAAAGCAAATCATTTACATTACATCCAGTAGGACCTGATATTATTTCAGTTCCGATTTCTTTATAGAACGCGTTTGAATTGTTTTTATCCAATAATTGTTGAATATTTATATTTTTAGATGAAATTCGAGATATTGTGTCATTATCAATTAAACAACCCATCGCATTACTATTACCTTCAAGACCGTCGAGATTAGCACCTATAATTACAAGGTTGTAATTTTTGATAATAGATATATTAACCCTATTTAAAAAACTTAATAACATTTCTTGATTTCTACCACCAATACCATCACCTTTGATTGTAACCGTTAGCTCACCGGTAGCAATAAGAGCTATTTTTTCAATACCCTTCTTATTATATTTTTTCAATTTTTCTGGAATGATTTGAGCTAATTGAATTCCAAAATCTCTTGCTTCACCTGATAAGTGATTGGAAAAATAATCAACTATAAAATCTTTGCTCTCTAATAAGGGTTTAATTTCTTGAATAGCAGATTCAACACTACCAATCAAATAGTTTTTTACGCGTGAAAAAGAAGGATCTCCTTCTTTAGGATTTTCTAATTTTGAAGTATTTAAGCCTTCCTCAATTACTTTATTGATGGAAGAGGGTAATTTGTTCCAAATCTTATATTTTTCAAGAATTATTTTTGCGTCTTCAAACGTAGATAAATCAGGAACGGTTGGTCCAGACGCAATCGAATCTAAGTCATTTCCAACTACGTCAGAAATAATTAGGGATACTAAAAAAGCACCGCTTGTTTCGTATACTCTTTTCGCTAAATTCCCTCCTTTTATTGAAGATAAATGTTTTCTTACAACATTTATTTCTTGAATTGAAGCACCCGATGCAATAAGGAATGAATTCACGGTTATTAAATCTTCCAGTTTTATTCCGAATCTTGGTAATGGTAAGAGTGCGGAACCTCCTCCTGAAATTAAGCATATAATAAGATCATTAGATGTAGATTTGTCAATAAGTTGTATCATCTTTCTTGTTCCTTCCAATCCTGATTTATTAGGAATCGGATGTGAAGCAAGATTAATTTCAACATCGCTTCTCATATCATGAGTTCTTATATCTTGATTTTGTGGGACATTTATGATCCCTTGATAGTGGATATTGGGTATTTTTAGTATGAATTTCTCAAGTGAAAAGAGCATATCAGCACTTGCTTTTCCCCCACCAATGATGTAAATAGAATTAAAATCCTCTAAAGGATATGCATCATCTTGAATGTATAAGGTAGTATTCATAACTTTTACAGATTTTTCTATCAATTTTCTCGGCATCACTGATTGTATTGCTTTTTCCAAACAATCTAAAGAGATTTTTCTGAGATTTAATTCTATTTCCGATAGATTACCAGATAATAATTGCTCCAAATTTTTGATTAACAAATTTGTCATATTAAATATTCCTCATGTAAGAAATCAAACATTGCATTTAATTAAACTTATAATTGGTTGGATTATTTTCATCCATAATATTATAAGATTTGAAAACATAAAAATTAAAGTAGTCGATTGTAAGATGACCGAAATGTATGATATTGCAGTTATTGGAGCGGGTCCGGGAGGATACCATACGGCAGTGAGAGCAGCGCAATATGGAGC
>Ga0307378_10004059_pt1 | contig 21108 bp, 14 predicted proteins | sample UN1MG_FD_202238 | JGI IMG/M metagenome (GOLD analysis project Ga0307378, IMG submission 202238) | Soil microbial communities from Risofladan, Vaasa, Finland - UN-1 | ecosystem: Environmental > Terrestrial > Soil > Coastal area > Acid sulfate soil | place: Finland: Risofladan, Vaasa | collected... | reverse complement strand
TGATTCTTGACCAGTCGTCCATCATGGCGTGGTCGAAGTCATCGCTAAATATTACGTCAGCTTGTACTTGGGTGCTGACAGCCATGAGTGAAACAATAGAAATTAAATAAAACAATTTCTTAAACATTTCGATTCCTCCTAAAAAAATTAAATAGTTTACGAACTCGGGACATACCCAAGTTTGCCCCAAGCTCCCTTTTGTACATTATGTAAGTCTGAGTTACCGGGTGAAGAGGCTAAGGCCAATTGTTTAGTATTGTTCAGGCAAACTGTACGTTTGCCCTGTTCTCTGACTCTATTCAGTGCCGGCATAAGAATACTCATGAGTAGGGCAATAATCGCAATAACCACCAGCAATTCAATCAATGTGAATCCATAGGGCTTACGTATGATGTGAGTATGAGAGCTTAAAATCTCTTTTTAATAGCAATCACCTTCCTTTAAGAATATTCAAGCTAACTCCTCTTCATCGAAGCATCCAGAGTAGACACCTCAAAGATTCGCCTATAACTACATTATCGGTTATCATTGTCCAATAAAAAACACCATTTTGCGTTTATTTTTTATCATTTTGCGAACATTTACCGAAGATTTGTTTCAATATTTTTGACAGAGAAACATTTGAACCTGCTTGACTACCATCAAAGAGATATCCCCAAGTCATTTTATGCGAATATCCAGTTGGCAGGAAATAAATGATTAATTCCTGTAATAGCCGAAATATAACAGCTATAATATTCAGGCAACAGGCGAACTCTAAATCATGGTGGTCCACGATTCTTGTACAGTAAGGAGTAATGTTATGCAAAAAATGTTCAAAACCTTTAGGTGGACTATCTTGTTGGTGTGTGTCTGGATGGGGTGCCAAATGGCCACTGCTCAGATTAAAGAAACAACCCAAATCCTCCCCGCTCCGGGTCAGGCCCCCCCGCTTCCTCCACGTTTACCCATCGGTATTCCGGCCTTTCCCGGTGCCTGGGGCGGCGGCATGTTTACCACCGGCGGTCGCGGCGGCCAAGTGCTGGAAGTGATCAATCTCAATGACAGCGGTCCGGGCAGCTTCCGAGCGGCCATCCAGGCCCAGGGACCTCGCATCGTGGTCTTTCGCGTAGCGGGCATCATTCAACTGGAATCCAACATCGACATCGACAATCCGAATATCACCATTGCTGGCCAGTCAGCCCCTGGCGACGGCATTTGCCTGGCCAACTACTCCCTGAATATCAACACCCAAAACGTGATACTGCGTCATATGCGTGTCCGACGCGGACGTCCAGAGGGTGGCCAGGGCTCGGACAACATCGGCGGCAATCCCATTAGCCAAATTGTTGTAGATCATTGCAGTACCAGTTGGGGTATGGACGAGAATCTCTCGCTCTACAGATATATGAAGCCCATGCCGGACGGCAGCCGCCTTAAGCTGCCGGTCATGAATTTAACCGTGCAATACTGTATTTCAAGCGAGGCCCTCAATGCCAAAAACCACGCCTTTGGCGGGACCTGGGGCGGTGAGGACACGACCTTCCATCACAATCTGTTTGCCTGTAACACGGGTCGAAATCCCTCCATTGGTATGGGTGGAGAATTCGATTATCGCAACAATGTGATCTTCAACTGGCGGCATCGCACCATAGACGGTGGTGATGAGACTTCGCTTATGAACGTGATCAATAATTATTACAAACCCGGCCCAGCCGCCAATGACAATATGCAGAGTACCATAGCACGAATTGAAGAGCGGGATATGTACTCACCCGGGAGACGTTTCGAACCAGGCAATTGGTACTCGGATATGGGTAAGCGTCCTGGCAAGTGGTACGTTGCAGGCAACCTGGTCGAGGGCCATGCTGATGTAATCCTGGACAATTGGAAGGGCATGCTTTCCCAGAGCCGAACGCAGGCCTCTGATCTGGCCAGGGTTAATACGCCGTTTGAGGCATGGCCAGTCAACCAGGAAACTGCCATGGATGCCTTTTCCACCGTGTTGGCCCAGGCTGGCGCCACCCTGCCCCGTCGCGATGCTGTGGACCGACGTGTGACAGAAATGGTGCTTACTGGTAAGGTCGGCGCAGAAAACGGCATTGTCAAAGATCCCAAGGAAGTGGGCGGTTACCCTGACTACAGTTTCTCACCAGATGATGTACCGGTGGACACAGACCATGACGGCATGTCAGATGCATGGGAGACGCAGTTCAAATTAAATCCCAACCTGGCTGATGACGGTCGCCTGGACTCTGACAACGATGGCTACACCAATGTTGAAGAGTATCTCAACGGCACTGATCCCCTCGATAAGATCGACTATACAAATCTTGGTCACAATACTGACACCATAAGCAACAGGGAGGCATCATGAAATGCACCCTTCAGAACATTTGTCTGTTGGGACTACTATGCGCCAGCATTAGCACGGCAGCCGCAGACATCCCTAAAGTAGGACTCTACAAAGTCTTTGAAACCCAAATCGAGAATACGCGTGCCTATGCCAATAAATTCGCTGATGTCAATTTGAAAGTCACCTACACCGCTCCCTCCGGCAGACAACGGGATTTCTGGGGTTTCTTTGATGGCAACGGCTCCGGCCAGGGTGATCTGGCCACAGGCCACGTCTGGAAGCTGCGATTCATGCCCAATGAACTGGGGACCTGGACCTATACTTATCAGTGGAGTGACAACACGCCCGGAGGCCAGGGTGTGTTTTCATGCATCAAGGAGGGTGCAGGCAAGGGCGTATTACAGGCTTATAAGGAAAATCCGCATTGGTTTGCATACAACGGCACTGAGCCTGTATGGCTGAAATCGTACTATGAAACGGGCCATGGCGTGATTGCCCAGGATTTTGACTGGGTGGTTGAGAACGTGTACAGCAGGTTCCTTGAACACGGATACAACCACCTGCAGGTCAACTGGCTGCTCTCTTTGTGTTGCTTTAAACAGTATTACCTGGACGGCCCCGAACCAGGGACATTTGACCTGGCTCTCTACGATGAGGGCAAAGCCTCCAGCACCATGAAGCTCAATGTCTGGCACCTGATGGAAAAGCACCTCGGATTTCTGAATGACCAGAACATCGGTGTACACATGTTTCTGGGCTTTGACGGCTCTCGCAACGATGGGCCTGCCTGGGAAAAACTGAGTGACTCTGAAAAAGAGTTTTATGTTCGCTATGTCGTTGCGCGAATTGGGCCCTATGCCAACATAGCTGGCTGGAATTTTGTCTGGGAGGTCGACGGCGACCGCGAAACCCATGAGCTGGGTCTGGCCCGCCTGCTCCGGAAATATGACATCTTTGAGCATCTACGTACGTACGAGGACGAAAGCCCGCGTGACAACGAGTATGATCGGCCGGAGTACACCTTTGCAGCAGTCGAAAACCATGAAATCGCGGCCTTTACCAAGTCGCTGGAGCGGACCTACTGGAAAGAGCCCTGGACCCACCACATGGCAGTGATCCAAGGCTATCAGGAAAAACCGGTTTACATGTCTGAAGGCAATGCCCTGTGGCGTCGCTACTGGCACGAAAAGGCCGGCGCTACACAGGATCACCTGCGACGAGCCGCCTGGGCCTGTGCTGTGGGTGGTGCTTCCTTCAACTGGAACGGTCACCTCAAGGAATACGAACTCTATGCTGACGGCCCCACTGGCCTGCCCTTTAACGAGGCCAATTCTTATACTGCCTCGGAAAAGTATGTGGATATCGTGGCCCAGGTCATGAACAATGAGGTGGCTTTCTACCGGATGACACCCCATGACGAATTGCTCAGGCAGCATGACGCCATGCGTGTGTGGGCCTTGGCCCAAACCGGTCAGCAATACCTCGTGTTTGCCAGCCATGGAGAACCCTTTGTCCTTAGACTGGCTCAGGGTGTGTATCCGAATAATGTGTGGATCGACACCAAGACAGGCCACAAAACACCCGTAGAACCCATCCACGTTCAAACCAAAGACACCCCGGTCTCATTCGCACCACCCTCACGTGACACAGACTGGGTATTGATCCTTCGCACGACATCTCCTTCAGGAAAAACACCATGATGCATGCCATGACCTACCTGCCGACTTTAGTTTTACTTGTATTTATCAACGCAGTCAAAGTGCCTGTGATACCCCCGGTGGATCCTGATCCGGCCTATACCCAGGTCATCAATGGGAGGGCTCAGAAAATCGTGGAGAACCTCGGCATCACAGATGCAGACAAAGCACTGCAGGTACGCAATCTCATTTCAGACCAGTACCGCAGTTTGAGTGTGTTACACGACACGCTTGATGACCGGATTCAGGTCATCAAGACCCAGGCCAGTGATAATAAAGAGCTTGCAGACCAGTTGGCCAAGGCGCTGCAGGACTTGACCCAGGCCCTGCAGGACAAGCTGCATGTCCAATACCTTCTAAAGCTCTCCGCCCTGCTCACACCCCAGCAGATAGATCAGGTCAAGGACGGCATGACCTATGGTGTGGTTCAGATCACCTACAACAGCTATCTGGACATGCTGCCGAATTTAACGGATGAACAGAAAAAAAACATCATGAGTCACTTGTTAGAGGCACGCGAAATTGCCATGGATGCAGGCTCCTCCAAAGAGAAACACTGGTGGTTCGGCAAATACAAAGGCAGGATCAACAATTATCTGTCCGCCCAGGGCTATGATCTGAAAAAGGCTTCAGAGCAGCGTAACATGCGAAACAAAGCAGCCTCTGAACTGAATGTTTCCAGCCAACGCTACAAAATCGCGGTCTGCGACTGGATGATCCTCAAGCGTCAGAAACTGGGGGCATTCAAGTGGACAGACCAGATCGGTGCTGACGGCGTGGAAGTGGACATGGGAAGTCTGGGCGAGCGTGAAACCTTTGAGAGCAAACTCAGTGATCCTGTTGAACGCCAGAAATTCATGGATGAGGCCAGGACGTTTAATCTCGAGATCTGCTCAATAGCCATGTCCGGATTCTATGCCCAGTCCTTTGCCGAACGGCCCACAGTGCCGCGCATGGTGCAGGATTGTATAAACACCATGAAGTTAATGAATGTCAAGGTTGCATTCCTGCCCCTGGGTGTACGCAGCGACCTGGTTAAATACCAGGAACTGCGTCCAGCCGTGGTCGAACGACTCAAGGCTGCTGGTGCCAGAGCCGAAGAGGCCGGGGTTGTCATCGGCATTGAAACCGCTCTGGACGCAGCCGGCGAGGTCAAGCTCCTGGAAGAGATCGGGTCTCCGGGCATCAAGATATATTTCAACTTCTCCAATGCCCTGCAGAACGGTCGCGACGTGATCCATGAATTAAAAATCCTGGGCAAGGACCGCATTTGCCAGATCCACTGTACAGACGAAGATGGCGTATGGCTGCAGAACAACAAACGCCTGGACATGCCCAAGGTCAAACAGACCCTGGATGACATGGGCTGGAAGGGCTGGCTGGTCATTGAACGATCACGTGACGCCAGCAATGCCCGTGATGTGGTCTGGAACTTTGGGGCCAACACCAGATACATGAAATCCACGTTTCAGGCGGAATAGATGTTGCGATTGAAAAACACTTTGTGGTGTTCTGTATTTCTATTCATTGTACCGTATGTACAGGCAGGAACACGGTCTGACTGAGAAAACGAACAGGTCCTTGGACGACATCGTTTGCCTGCCCGAGCCACATTTGTGCCGTTTCCCAATGTGGAATCCGCCTTAAGCGGCACATCACCCTATGTCCAGTCCCTCAACGGGCCCTGGCAGTTTCACTGGTCCCCACGTCCGGCGGATTTTTGAAACGAGCTTCCAGATCATGCGCGCACACTGGCAGTGCCAGCACCACAAGGGTCCGCACCATAACCCACACCCTCATGGCTGCAACTCCTTCATGGGCTTTGATGTGGCCAGGGCAATCGCCCGTCCCTGATCACCCACAGCACAGTAGAAATGGTACACCACCCCATCATGCTTCAGTACCCAGGGTTTGGGCTCTTCACAAATACGGAGACCGGATTTTTCCCGGTATGCCAGAGCACACCGCGGTAATAGGTGGCTGGCCGCTTGTAACCGCAGGCATCAATTTCACCGCAATAGGCCACGTGCCGGGGATAGGGGCCGGTTGGCTTTGGCAGCAGATCCCTTGAAGAAACGCCATTGCTGATTCAAATTAATAGTCTGGGCCTGGATCGTTTGTATCACCAGAAGGACCCAGATGCATGTTTACACTCGTTGCTGACATGACATTCTCATACCGGACTCATTTCTTATATAAGGTAATTCCCCTGTTTGATTTGCCCTGTATGATAAAGTCCAATCAGGCAATAGAACAGACCCTAAAACCACAAATTTCTCTTTCGTTATTGCCGGAGAATTGCATAATAAGGGTTCAGGTCTGTTGTTAGGTGAAAAAGGATAATCGAGAATGAAAACCTTTACGTTAGCGACACTCATATTGTGGCTGGTTACCCCTGGCCAGGCCAGCATTGAAATTCAGGGCAAAACCTCGCCCCGCATCCAGTATGCGGTTGAGCAACTCAACCAGACTCTAACCGGCTTATCACAACCCGACAGCCCCACACGCATCATCCTCAGCAGCGACAAGCTGGAAAAAGTTGAGGGTGATCGTTCACCCGAGGGCTATCATCTGTCCCGTCAGCCTGATGGCACCTATCGCGTCCAGGGCTTCGGCGATTCCGGCACACTCTATGGAGCCCTGGAATTAGCCAAACGCGCAACCAAGGCCGGCAAGTTGCCCGCAACGTTGGACATAACTGAAGTTCCGGCCTTTCGATTACGCGGCCCCTGTATCGGCATGCAATTGACCTCCATCCTGCCGGGACGTAATACCTATGAGTATCCTTACACGCCGGAGAACTTCCCCTTCTTTTATGACAAGGATCAGTGGATCGAATATCTGGACTTCCTGGTAGCGAACCGCATGAACACCCTGTATCTGTGGAACGGCCATCCCTTTGCCTCCCTTGTCAAGCTCGAAAAGTACCCCTATGCCCTGGAGATCTCAGAAGAGGTGTACCAGCGTAATATCGAGATGTTCCGTTTGCTAACCCGGGAGGCTGACAAACGCGGCATCTGGGTGATTCAGATGTTCTACAACATCTTTGTGTCCAAACCCTTTGCCGAACACCATGGCATTGAGACCCAGCATGCAGCACCTACTCCGCTGATAGCGGACTACACGCGCAAGTCCATTGCAAAGTTTATGGAGATGTATCCCAATGTGGGCTTGCTGGTCTGTTTGGGCGAGGCCTTAAAAGGTCAGGAAAACCAGGAGTCCTGGATGAATGACACTGTGATCCCCGGTGTCAAGGATGCCATGGCCAAACTCGGCAAAACTGAGGAGCCGCCCATTGTTGTGCGGGCCCATGCGGTGGGTGATGTCAGGGCTATGACAGAGTCGGCACTTAAGCACTACACCAACCTCTACACCATGGCCAAATACAATGGCGAATCCCTGACGTCTTATGAACCCCGGGGCAAGTGGCAGCAGGTCCATCTGGACATGAGCCGCCTGGGATCCACGCATGTGGCCAATGTGCATCTTCTATCCAACCTGGAACCGTTCCGCTACGGGGCCCAGGACTATATTCGTCGCTGCGTGCTGGCCTGTCGCGATCGCTTAGGTGCACAGGGTGTTCATCTGTATCCGCTGGCCTATTGGGACTGGCCCAACACACCCGACAAAACCAATCCCTACTTGACCCAATATGACCGTGACTGGATCTGGTTTGAGGCCTGGGCCCGCTATCTATGGCAGCCGGACCGTGACCTGACCACAGAACAACACTACTGGGTCAAACGATTGTCAGAGCAATTCGGAAACACCCGAGCTGCAGAGCTTATCCTCTCAGCCTACAATGACTCCGGCTACTGCGCACCTATGCTGCTGCGGCGTCTCGGTATCACCGAAGGCAATCGCCAGACCCTGTCTTTGGGCATGTTCCTGGATCAGTTGGTGAATCCCGGTCCCTACGGCCCCTTCAGCGGCCTATGGGAGTGGCAAGCCCCTCCTGGCGAGCGACTGGAGGACTACGCCAAAAAGGCGTGGACCGGCCAGGTGCACGAAGGCGAAACACCGGTCACTGTGATTGAAGAGACCACACGTCGCGCACAGCTTGCCGTAGAGTCCATAGAAAAGGCTGTCCCCCTGGTCACACGCAACCAGGCCGAATTCCAGCGTCTCCGCAATGACATGCACTGCATCCATCTCATGAGCCAGACCTATGCAGAAAAGGTGCGGGCTGCCATCCTGGTACTCGACTATGGCTTTAGTCGCAAACAGCAAAGCATGCGTCAGGCACAGGTTCATTTAGAGAAAAGCCTGGACATCTACAGAGATCTTGCCACTCGCACGAGTCAGACCTATCGCTATGCCAACACGCTGCAGACCGGACACCGCCGCATCCCCATACGCGGTATGAAGGGTGACCAGCCCTACTACTACCATTGGGACCAGATGCTGCCGCTCTATGAAAAGGAACTGGAGGATTTCAAATATCGAGTGGCTCATCTGGATGATGAAGTGGATCAACGCAGCCAACCCGGCCCGCAACTCAAGGCCGTGGCCTTTGAACTGCTCACACAGGATTGTGAGACCTATGAACTCAAAATCGGAGCCCAACCCTTTACGGATCGCGGTTACGCCATCCTGCAATTAGCTGAAGAACTCAACGGACTGACTGGGATTCGCTTTTCGCATACAACAGCCAAGGCCGGTGGGCTTGAATCCATTCGATTTAAGACCGATGTGCCCGTTCAAGTCCTCATCGGTTACTTTAATGAAAACCGCTCCCTCTGGGCCAAGCCCCCCAATCTGGACATCGACTCCCAGGTCGCCAAGTATGGCGGAATCGAAAGCACACTGCAAAACATCATGCAACTGGAGGGATCGCCCAAGGTCAATCTGCATGTATTCTCATTCCCAGCCGGCCAGATTACCTTTGATCCGAGAAGCCCTGGCAGTTATCTCGTTCTGGGCGTGATCCCAGCAGATACGAAGATCACTTCAAGGGATGTAGGTATCTCACCAGAACGGATGTAGGATTTTCTATTGCCCGGAACAACAAAGCCGTTTATCATGGTTTTCACAGGTCGTTCAACGGATATGATCGAGTTACAGCGTCATGATAAGAACAAGCGTTAAAATCTTTTTGGTTTACAGTTCACGGTTCACAGTTCACAGTTGGTTGAGGCGACTTCCTACAACCGTGAACCTATCTCATCTCATCGTGTCGCTTTTAGTTGTATCAGCAGTCTTGGGTCAGCAGCGTGTGGCGGCCCCTGAAGGCGGCGATCCCCATATGGCCATATCAATCGAACGGTATGTGGGCGATCGACCCAATGGATTAGTGGATTTTTCCTGCGCAGGCTATGCAGCCAATGAACGTGCTATTCCAGATGCCCAAGTGCGAATCGTTGTGCCGAACACGGATGGGGATGATGGGGTGCGCATCCAGGTGGCCCTGGACTATGTGGGTAGCCTGGCACCGGGCGCAGGGGGTTTACGCGGAGCCGTACTGCTAAAACCAGGTGATTATGAAGTCTCAGGACAACTGGTCATCAAACACTCAGGTGTGGTTCTGCGGGGCAGTGGACCAGGCGAGAATGGCACCTGCCTCATTGCCACGAGTCAAAAGCGCAGAAGCTTGATCCGTCTGCTGGGACAGGATAACAAAACATTAGGAACATCGAGCAGAGTTCAGGGGCATGTACCCACAGGTTCTTCAACCTTGGAACTCGCAGATGCCAGCCATCTTAAACCGGGCGACCGGATTATGGTGACACGGCCCGGCACTGAGGATTGGATCGTGGCCATTGGCATGTCCAAGTTCTGGGTCACAGAGAAGGCCCCCCGCATCTGGAAGGCCGGGGAGTTGGATATCACCTGGGACCGGACAATTCAAGCAGTTGAAAAAAACACGGTCACCTTGGATGCCCCACTGAGTATGAACCTCGATCCTGATTGGGGTGGCGGAAACGTAACCCCCTACACATGGCCAGGGCGCATTACGCAGGTGGGTGTAGAAAACCTGCAACTGGTTTCAGCGTATGACACGACACGTCCCAAAGACGAAGACCATGCCTGGATGGGCGTGACCCTGGAACAGGTGCGGGACGCCTGGATACGGAGCGTGACTTTTCGACATTTTGCAGGCTCGGCTGTCTCGATATGGGAGAGTTGCAGTCGAGTCACGGTCGTGGACTGCATGTCCCTGGAACCCATATCCGAAAACGGCGGCTGGCGGCGACATACCTTTTTCACGGCTGGCCAGCAAACATTGTTTCTTCGTTGTTTTTCAGAGCATGGACGACACGACTTCTCTGTAGGTCACTGTGCCCCCGGCCCCAATGCATTTGTCCACTGCGACGCGCGCATGGCCCTGGACGACAGCGGCCCTATCGGTGTCTGGGCCACGGGTGTGCTCTATGACAATGTCAATATTGATGGCCATGGCCTGCGTCTGGGGTATCGCGGTACGGAACTTCAGTTCAGTGGCTGGACCGCAGCCAACTGTATGCTGTGGCAATGTACAGGCGCTGAAATAGATTGTTACCAACCCCCTATGGCACAAAACTGGGCCATTGGCTGCTGGGCAGATTTTGAAGGCGATGGCCACTGGAGTGCCTTCAATGAGTTCGTTCAACCCAAGAGCCTCATGCAAGCCCTGGTGACACAGCGGATTGGAGCCAAGGCCGGTGAATTCATTGGCAAGGGTGTCATCCATCCACCCGGATCAACTCGCCCCAAACCTGAACAAGCCCAATCCATGGTGGCCAACTCGAATGGACCGGCGCCGCAGTTAACCGAGGTCATTGCCAAATCCATAGAGACGCAATCCCTGTCAGTTGATGATGCCGGAAGCCCGACAATTGACCATGTGCTTGTCCAGCATCCGGAACTGAGTTCATCCAAACCACAACGTGCGACTCAACCGCTCACCTTGATAAACGGTCGGCTAATGGTGGGCGAAAACCTCCTCACAGGCAAGACACTGAATACCTATTGGTGGCGGGGTCGGGCTGTACCGCAATCCATTGAATTCAAGCAAGCCAAGCCTGAATTAACACGTTTTGTCCCGGGCCGAACAGGCACGGGTTGGACTGATGATCTGGACGCAGTAACCTCCTGGATGGCAGACAACGGCATCGCTGCTGCCTATCAACACCATGGCCTGTGGTATGATCGTCGGCGGGAAGACCATGAACGTGTGCGTCGAATGGACGGTGAGGTCTGGCCGCCCTTTGACGAGATGCCCTTTGCCCGCAGCGGTCAGGGAACGGCCTGGGATGGTCTGAGCCGCTATGACTTGACTCGCTACAATCCCTGGTACTTTGATCGACTGACCACCTTTGCCCAACATGCAGAGCGCAAGGGGCTGGTCTTACTCAACAACCATTATTTCCAGCATAACATCCTGGAGGCCGGCGCCCACTGGGCGGATTTCCCCTGGCGATCAGCCAACAACATCAACAATACAGACTTTCCTGAGCCCCCCCCCTATGCAGGGGACAAACGCATCTTCCAGGCCCATCTGTTTTATGATGTGACTTATCCGATACGACGTGAACTGCACCGAGCCTACATCCGCCATCATCTGGAGGTCCTCAGTGACTGTCCCAATGTCATCCACATGACCAGCGGCGAATACACTGGTCCCCTGGAATTCACCCAGTTCTGGCTGGACACGATTGGCCAGTGGGAGCAGGAAACCGGCAAACAGGTCTTAACCGCTTTGAGCTGCACCTACGAGGAACAGGAGGCGATCCTCAATGATCCAGCCCAAGCCGCAGTGGTCGATATTATTGACATTCGCTACTGGTCACCTCAACCAGATGGCAGTGCCTCCGGGCCCAAGGGTGGTGTCAACCTGTCGCCCCGCCAACAGAACTATCAGGGTTCAGGCGGCAATGCCGATGCCTTCAAGGCCGCTGTGGCACGCTATCGTAGTCGCTTCCCCCAGAAGGCTGTCATCTGCTCATCCATGGGATTCCAACTGACAGACGAATGATCACTTATGAAAGGCATATAGACCGTGCAAGAAACGATCAAAGAGCTCCAGGACATTGCACGCCAGATACGGATCGATATCGTGACCATGATTCATAAGGCCGGTGACGGTCATCCCGGAGCGTCGCTGTCGGTCACTGACATGATTACCGCGCTATACTTCCATGCAATGAAAATTGACCCCAAGAATCCCAGGCAGGAAGACCGGGATCGATTCATCCTGTCCAAAGGCCATGCCTGCCCATCACTCTATGCAGCCCTGGCACGGAAAGGATACTTCTCCCGGGATGACTTGCCCGGTCTGCGTTCGCTGGAATCCTATCTCCAGGGACACCCGGACATGAACAAAATCCCTGGCATAGACAGTACTTCAGGCTCTCTGGGTAATGGTGTATCTGTGGGATTGGGCATGGTGCTGGCAGGTCGCATAACGGGTCACAATTATTTCACCTATGTCATTACTGGTGACGGCGAGATCCAGGAAGGGGTCATCTGGGAGGCGGCCATGGCGGCCCGTAAGTACAAAGCCGGACGCTTGATTGTGTTTGTGGACAACAACGGTATTCAGAGCGGTGGTCCGGTGAACGAGATCAGCGGTCTTTATCCCATCCTGCCGAAATGGGAGGCCTTTGGCTGGCACTGTCAGGAAATCGACGGCCACGACTTCGGCCAGATACTGACAGCCATCAACAAGGCCCAGGCCAATACGGAACAGCCCTCACTGATTCTGGCCCATACTATCAAGGGACAAGGCGTACCCTTTATGGTGGGTAACAACTCCTGGCACAAACGTGTGCCCACTGTAAAAGAATATCAAGAGGCCATGCTGGCTCTGGGAGGGTCCTGCTCATGAAACAATTGGGAAACACACGGATCGCCTTTATAGAGACCATGAGCGAAATCGTGGAAAAGGACCCCAAAGCCGTACTGGTCTGTGCAGATTCGGTCCTGGTGATCAAGGGCAAGCCCTTTACAGAGAAATACCCGGATCGATTCATTGACGTGGGCATTGCCGAGCAGAACGCCGTGGACTGCGCAGCAGGAATGGCCACTTGTGGCCTGATTCCATTTGTGGCCACCTATGCGGGCTTTATTACCATGCGGGCCTGCGAGCAGGTGCGTACCTTTGTGGCCTATCCTGGACTCAACGTTAAATTTATAGGGGCCAATGGCGGCATCAGTGCGGGTGAACGCGAAGGCGTGACCCATCAATTCTTCGAGGACCTGGGGATTATGCGTACCATTCCCGGCATTACTGTCGTCGTGCCAGCCGATGAAACCCAGGTTCGACATGCCACCCGTGCCATCCACCAGCATCCTGGTCCGGCCTATATGAGAATCGGTAGTGGCCGCGACCCCATGGTGGATTGCGAGGAGGTTCCTTTTGAACTGGGAAAGATTCGAATCCTGGCCAATCATGGCAAGGACGTCATCCTCTTTACCAATGGCTTTGTTGTGAATCGTACCTTACTGGCCGCTGAAGCTCTTCTTAAAGAAGGTCTTAAAGCTACTGTGGTGGACGTCCACACGCTCAAGCCCCTGGATTGCACAGGCATAGTCCCGCTCCTTTCCCAAGCGGGTGCTGCTGTAACCATTGAAGACCACAACATCATTGGTGGCTTGGGCAGTGCGATTGCCGAGTTGAGTGTCGAAGAGTGCCCCACCCATATCCTTCGTCTGGGCCTGCGTGACACCTATCCCCGTTCCGGCGATCCTGAACCACTACTCGACTACTATCACATGGGCGTAATCGACATTGTTGCAGCCGCCCAGAATGTTATCAATAAAAGAGACACAAAATAATGAAGAAGAAACGTTTGACCTTGATTCATACTTCCGGCTTGATGATCCCAGTGTTTGGTGAACTGTGTGCAGAGCTCTTACCCAATATTGAAGCCGTTCATATGGTAGATGAGAGCCTGCTCAAGGATATTATTCGCGACGGATGCCTATTGAAACCGACGGCCCGCCGCGTTGTGGGACATATTCTTTCGGCAGAGCAGGCCGGTACGGATGCCATTCTGGTGACCTGCTCGTCTATTGGCAAGGCCACAGAACTTGGACGAGAGCTGGTGAACCTTCCGGTCCTGCGGATTGATGAGCCCATGGCGAGTGAAGCCCTGAAAGCCGGCAGTCGCATTGGCGTGGTCGCGACCTTGCCGTCAACGCTGAATCCTACCGTTGATTTAATCAAACGCAAAGCAACACAAGACATTAACGTCACTGCCAAGCTATGTGAAGGCGCCTTTGAAGCCGTCATCGCCGGTGATGCAGCCACCCATGACAGGATTGTATCAGAAGGTATTCTGGATCTGATCGCTCAGGTCGATGTCATTGTCCTGGCACAGGCCTCCATGGCGCGCGTCATCAACACGTTACCTGCTGATAAGGTCACAGTACCGGTATTATCCAGCCCCAGATTGGCCATTGAGCATTTAGCCCAATCTCTATAAGGAAGACCAATGACTGAGAAGGCAAAAGAAATCTTCTTTAAGGCATGTTTAGGATTATCTGCTCTCTGCCTGCTTGGTGTATTGATCTGCTGGATTGCTAAGGCCCCTGCTGCCTGTCGAGGATTGGCTGTAGTCTGTCCCATTATGCTGGCCATAGGATTATCAGGGTTTCCTTCTCTAAAAGGCTTTCGCTTCACCATCTGTATTGTCGGAGCGGTTGTGGCCGCCATGCTCTTTCCAGAACGTTTCCTCACGATCGGCGAGATTAACCTTCGAGACCGTAGATTGATTCTCCTCATTGTCCAATTGGTCATGTTCGGCATGGGCACGCAAATGAGCGTAAAGGATTTTTTAGGCGTGGCCAAGATGCCCAAGGCTGTGATAATCGGTATTACTTGCCAGTTCACCATCATGCCGTTGGTCGGATTTGCCCTAGCCAAGACTCTGGGATTTCCCCCTGAAATTGGAGCAGGTATTATCCTGATTGGTTCCTGCTCCAGTGGACTGGCCTCCAATGTGATGGCGTATATGGCAGGTGCTAATCTGGCCCTGTCCGTGACCTTGACTGCGGTAGCCCAGTTGCTGGCCCCCCTATTAACACCGATGTGGATGAAACTCCTCGCCAGTGAAATGGTCGAAGTACAGTTCTTTACCATGATGAAGAATATCATTCTGATGGTCCTGCTGCCCATCATCGTGGCCATGATCTACAATGCCCTGCGTAAAGACCGACTCAAACGCCTGCACAGTTTCATGCCAGTGCTTTCCATGTCAGGCATCATCTATTTCACCGCTGTCACCACCGCAGCCGGCCGCGATCATCTCCTCAAAATCGGGGCCTTACTTTTTGTCGCGGCCATCTTGCACAATACCATCGGATACATCCTGGGCTACTGGGCTACTCGCCTATGTGGAATGGATAAAGACGCCTGCCGCACTATCGCCATTGAAGTCGGTCTGCAAAACGGCGGTATGGCCTCAGGTCTGGCCGGAGCCATGGGCAAGCTAGCCACCGTGGGGCTGGCCCCGGCGATCTTCAGTCCCTGGATGAACGTATCCGGCTCTGTGCTGGCGAATTACTGGCGTAGGCACAAAGTAGGTGAAAAGTCCAAAGGATAAAGTTAAAAACGTGCACTTGTCGTGCCGGATTTTTAAGAAATTCGTTAGAATTAAGGCGTGGTTTTGTTATTATAGGGTTTGAATTTCATTGAAGTGCATCAGGAAGAATGTGAAAGCGTGCAGAAATGTCGTTTGTGAAGTTAAATGGGAAATCGGAAATTAAATAACATTACAAAAAAGGAGGGTACCTTGAAGCACAATTTATTAGGCACTGCCAGAAGCACATTCGTACTTGTATTTATGATGGTTTGTGCAATTGCAAGTCATGGACAACCGCCCGTTGCCGCGCCCGTATTCGAAATCCCTCCCATGGAGGCCCACTGGCCGCTGGACGATGGGACGGGCACCGTGGTGACCGAAGTGATCGGCGGGCTGAACGGGACGCTGAACAACGCCGATCCCGCAGTCGCATGGACCTCCGGTGTACTCGGTGGGGCGTTGCACCTCGACGGGATCGATGACCGCGTGATCGTTCCCCACAATCCCGCGTTCGATTTCGCCGATGAGGCCTTCTCGGTCTCCTTCATGATGCGCTGGCCTAAAGGGGGCCGCTCGCCTCGCCACGAACATCTCCTCACCAAGGGCGACTACGCCTCGTCCGCTCCGGGCGAGACTGGTAAGCGGTGGGAAATCATCTTTTCCTCTGGAGGTCTAAACTTCAATATTGATGATGACGTCAACAAGTCGCAGATCCAGATCCCATACGATACCATTCTCACAGGCGAATGGGTCCACATCGTCGCGGTTCGCGACACCAAGGACAAGCTGTTGAAGCTATACGTCGACGGCGTGCTCCTACCTTCCACCAATATAGATAAACTCGCCTGCAACGGGGTCGACAGGACGGGTAGCATCTCGAATCCGCGGGAGTTGTACATTGGCGACGCAAGTCGTCGCGACAACCCCTTCGCGGGCGACATGGATGATATCCGGATTTACCTGGGCACGCTGACCGAGCAGCAGATCGCCGATATGGCGTCGCTGGCAGTTCAAGCTTTTCCCGGCGTGCCTACGGTCACATGGGCGGCTAACTCGTTTCAGAGACCGCGTGTTATCGTCACAAGCGACGCAGAGATTGACGACGAGTGTTCCTTCGTCCGGTGCCTGCTCTATGCCAATGATTTTGATATCGAGGGTATTATCTCAACGAGTTCACAATACCACGCGCATGATCACAGATGGGCCGGGGATGACTGGTATGTGAAATATCTGGATGCCTACACGGAAATCTATCCCAATCTGGTCAAACATGACGGTCGCTATCCTACACCAGAGTACCTTAAGTCGATCACGTTCCTCGGAAACGTGGACACGGAGGGTGATATGAAAGCGGCCACTCCCGGTTCGGATCACATTGTCAAGGTTCTCCTGGACGAAACAAACGATCGTCCCATCTGGCTCCAGGCCTGGGGCGGTATGAACACCATCGCCCGGGCTCTGAAGACTATTGAAGAAGACCACCCGGATAAGATGGAGTACGTGGCGAACAAGATACGTATTTTCAGTATCTGGGAGCAGGATGAAACGTTTCAGGAATACATTAGGCCCGTATGGGGAAAGTATAACATTCTGACTATTATCTCCGATCAATTCGTAGCCTTCGCGTACTTCTGGAAAGATATTTTACCCGCAGAACAGAAGAAGTTCTTAGTCGGGTCGTGGATGAAGGAAAACATAATAGAGAACCACGGTCCCATGTGCGCGTTGTACAAGTCATTTAAGAAGGGGGAAAAGTCGGGATTTGATGCGGGGGATTTCAGGTCTGAGGGCGACTCACCTTCGTATATGCATGAGATCCCGGTTGGATTGCGAAATCTGGAGAATCCCGATTGGGGTGGTTGGGGTGGCCGCTATGTTAAAGCCCGCGACAACACCTGGCTTGATCCTGTTAATGAGCCGGGCTACACGTATCCCGAAGGGAGATGGTGGACGAGTAACGCCTGGGGGCGTTGCCGCATTAGAGAAAAAAACAAAGATGACAAGGAGCTTACAGCGTATCTCAAACCCATCTGGCGCTGGATGGAGGTGTTTCAAAACGACTTTGCGTCAAGGGCCGACTGGTGCGTGAAATCGTATGAGGAGGCAAATCATCCGCCGGTGGTTGTGCTGGGGCATGCGGCGGATCTGGAGCTGCGGCCTGGAGCGAACGTGAAACTGAGTGCGCAGGGTACGAGCGATCCGGACGGGGATGAGCTAAAGTATCGTTGGTGGCAGTACCGGGAACCGGGATCCTACGATGGAACCATTGAAATCCGGGATGCCGGGAAACAGGATGCCTCGTTCACGGTGCCCGGCGACGCCGGCAACGGGAAAACCGTCCATATTATCTGCGAGGTGACGGATACCGGCACACCGCAATTAACGAGGTATCAGCGGGTGGTTGTTGAAGTTCAATAATCTGAATCTTATTAAGAGCGAACTTTAGAATTGTCTGGAGGCACTATGCGTAAAACATGTTTGTCACTGACGTTTATGTCGTCTCTTGTCATTGCTATTTCAATGGCTTCCCACGCAGCTCCGCTTAAACCGCGTATCGTTGTCCTGACAGACATTTCACCCGACAACTGGGAACCCGATGACATGGAATCCATGATTCGACTCTTTGTCCATGCTGACATGTTCGAAATTGAGGGTTTGGTTGCCACAACAGGCTGGAGTTTGGACGGCAGTCGTGAGCCTTTTATTGGCTTGATTCACGAAGCGATTGATTTATTCGAAAAGGATTTACCCAATCTGCTAAGACGCTCCAACCAGGAGGGACATTTACACGATGGTTCTCATCAGGAAATCGGATACTGGCCAAGTCCGAAATATTTGAGAGACCGTACCATGTATGGCAGCACAAAAAGGGGTGAACAGTACATTGGTGAAGACAACAATTCCGACGGAAGCAACCTGATTATTGAACTGGCCGATGAAGATGACGACCGTCCCATTTGGGTAACCGTCTGGGGAGGGGGCAACACGCTCGCCCAGGCAATCTGGCAGGTACAGCAAGAGCGAAGCGAACAGGACCTGAAAGCCTTTCTGCACAAAATCCGCATCTATACGATAACGGATCAGGACAGAGCCCAAAGATCCAATCATAGTGGGAGCTCTCATCAATGGATGCGTAGAGAGTTTGAAAAGGATCTTCTGTTTATCTGGGATGAATGTGCCTGGAAATATCAGAATGGTGCAGGGAGAAGCAAATGGAATGAGTATCAAGCCCATATCCAGAACCATGGCAACCTGGGTGGCAGGTATCCTAAATGGAAATATGGAGTTGAAGGTGACACTCCCGCATTTCTTCATCTCATGCCTACCGGACTCAATAATCCGAACATTCCAAACCAAGTTGGCTGGGGTGGATATTCTGAATGGGGTCAATGCGAGGACAACGCAACCAATGCGTATCAAAACCATAAAGGTTCGGCAAGAAGTACTTCCTACAAGTACTCAACATATTTCTACCCGGCAACCTTTAACAATTTTGCAGCCCGAATGGACTGGGCAAAGGACGGTAGCGGAAACCGAAATCCGATTGTTGTCATTAATGGTGACAAAGGCATTGACGTAATTACGCATAGACCTCTGCAAGGCACGGAGATCACGCTCGACGCATCAAAAACGTCTGATCCGGATGGTGATAAACTGACGTTCAAGTGGTGGATTTTATCCGAAGCGGGCACCTATACTCAGAATGCCAATATCTCAAACAGCAACTCGAGTCGTGCCACGGTAGATGTACCGTCCAATTCAGCGGGAAAGAGCTTTCATGTGATATGCGAGGTTACGGATGACGGGACGCATAACCTTACTGGTTATCGCAGGATAATCTTTGAACCAACGAACTAAATGAGGCAGAGCATCCGAAAGAATCTTGATTGCTTTGAATCAGATCAAAAGCGAATGTGACCACTCTATTGGAAGGTCTTCTTATGTATAGACATATATGCAAAACAGTATGCCTGGCCATTGCCTTATTATTCTGCCCAGCAACCAGCTTCGCCCAGAATCAGCTTGCATTCCCAACAGCCGAAGGATACGGAAAATACACGGTTGGGGGACGCGGCGGTAAGGTCTACGAAGTCACGAACCTCAATGATTCCGGTGAAAGCAGCCTGCGTGCTGCGGTCCAAGCAAAAGGACCAAGGACTGTGGTGTTCAAGGTCTCGGGGACGATAGACCTGAAAAGTGATCTAAGGATTAAGAACCCAAATATCACTATAGCCGGGCAAACAGCACCGGGAGATGGTATTGCTCTCAAAAGATACCCATTAATGATTAGCGCCGACGAGGTTATCATCCGCTACATAAGGGTGAGATTTGGAGATGAATCGGGTCAAGATTCAGATGCCATATCAAGCAGGTACACTAAGAACATTATTCTAGACCATGTGTCGGCAAGTTGGAGTGTTGATGAGACAGTGTCTATTTACCATTGTGAAAACGTAACAGTTCAATGGTGTCTGATTTCGGAAAGCATGTTTAATTCGAACCACGTTAAAAGCACCCATGGATTTGGAGGTATTTGGGGATCAAACTATAGTACCTACCATCATAATCTGTTGGCACACCACACCAGCCGTAATCCCCGTTTCGCTTCGGGTTGCGGAAATACCGATTACAGAAATAACGTGCTATACAACTGGGGGTTATCAAAGCTGCTACGGGGGTGAAAAACAGCAAAAAGGTAATGCGAAATTTAATTTCTCCAATATCAATATGGTGGCCAATTATTACAAGCCAGGACCTGCAACCAGACCAGGCGAGGTATCGCACCGCATTGCTAATCCTTCAACGCGCGATGGAGCCCCTGACTCTGGCAAATGGTATATTGCCGATAATGTTGTTGAGGGCAATGCCACGGTTACAGCCGATAACTGGAATGGTGGTGTACACCCCCCCCAATTCGCATTCAAACTAGATGAACCGTGGCCATCTATGGCTATTAACCAGCAAACTGCGGAAGAAGCCTATAAATCTGTTCTTGAAAATGCAGGCGCCAAATTGCCCAAACGCGATGCGGTAGATGCACGCATTATTGAAGAAACCCGTAATGGCAATGCAACTTATGAAGGGCCAACATACAAACAAAAACAATCCGTGCCCAACAAATCAAAAAAATGCGGTATTATTGATTCACAAAAAGACGTTGGCGGCTGGCCGGAACTGAAAAGCACAACAGCCCCCACCGACACCGACCATGACGGTATGCCCGACGACTGGGAAATTATGAAGGATCTTGACCCCAATAATGCTGCTGATAGGAACAAGCTTGCGGCCGATGGTTACACCATGCTGGAAAAATATCTAAACAGTATTGATTGAAATCGGCTGGGACGATAAATATTGGGCAGAAGAAGTCTTCACTATTGAGCGTTCTGTAAATGGTGGCGAATTCAAATTACTGGCCGAAGTGGGTAAAAATGTTTCATCCTTTAGTAAACTTTCGCACTTTTGTTAATGCCTTAAGCCGCATTAGCGAGGGCCTCGATTAAGAAGTCGAATTTATTGTCATGTACGCTCGAATTGCCGAACATAGCTTTTATTCTCTCACGCCAGAGTT
>Ga0307378_10004058_pt1 | contig 21110 bp, 18 predicted proteins | sample UN1MG_FD_202238 | JGI IMG/M metagenome (GOLD analysis project Ga0307378, IMG submission 202238) | Soil microbial communities from Risofladan, Vaasa, Finland - UN-1 | ecosystem: Environmental > Terrestrial > Soil > Coastal area > Acid sulfate soil | place: Finland: Risofladan, Vaasa | collected... | reverse complement strand
AAGCCCTGGACCCTTTTTTCCGGGGCAAGCCCCGGGGAACCGACCCGCCGACTGGTGGGGAGCTCGGCGTAGCCAATTAAACCATAACTTCTCGTCCGCCGTAGCGGAACGCGAAGGAGGATTAAAAGGTTTCATTCTCTGGTCATTAAAATAAAGAGAGATCAATAATAAGCCTCAATGCCAGCTATTATTTAAAGGCCCTTGCTATGAAAAAAATCATGGAAATCAGAAATGAGTATTATTCAGATGGTCCTAAGAATGGAGCCCTGATGCCGGCATATGAGTCAAGTGAGTAACGATCAGTCTTCTTTTACAAAATAGGCGACCTTTTCGAGGGAAGTTATCATATCATACTCCTCCAGGTGAACATTTGGTGGCATGTTCAATGATACTGTGGTAAAGTTAAGTATCCCCTTTATGCCATGCTTGATAACTTCTTCAGCGACTGCCTTTGCAAATTCGGGAGGCACAGTTAATATGGCAATGGAAATGTTGCTTTCAGATACTCCCTTGCCCAACTCTTCCATCGGGTAACACTTTACACCTGAATAGGTACGTTCAACTTTCTGAGGGTCAGAATCAAAAGCGGCAACAATATTCAATTTTGACCTTTTTCCCTTAAAGTACCTTATAATAGCCCTGCCAAGATTCCCAACACCTATAACTGCAACATTCTGACCCTCTTCCGAATCGATTATGTCCCCAATGTGTTTTATGAGCTCTTTGACATCATAACCCTTTTTCAGAATGCTGCTATATCCAATGAGCATCAGGTCTCTTCTGACCTGTACTGCAGTAATATGAAGAAGAGCAGCCAGTTCATGAGAGTAGATATAGTTATTTCCCTCTTCAAGGTAACCAAGTAATGAACGGCGGTATTCACTTAATCTTTCGACTGTTCTTCCGGGGAGTTTTTTCATTTCCTGTCTGTTTTGTTACTATAATGACACATAAACCTTCCGGGTGGTAGTAATTTACCGGATATTATGGGCTGTGAAATTATTAACCAAAATTAATCCTGGTATGCAATTCTACAACTTTTTTTTACAAATGAATGCATCAAACAAAAATATATTATATCATAATTATCATAACCAGACTATCCGTTTTTGATGATATTCTGACCCCTATGGAAGTCCAGTACTTTATTGAACAGGGCAGTTTGTATTTCCCGGAAGGTCAGGTTGGAAGGCATCTCATCAAACATACCAACCTCGGCTATCTCATCCTGATCAATGATCTTGCCTAATTTTTTCACACATGCATAGTAAAGCATACCATATCCGCTGTTGCCGTCTCTGTCCACACAGTAGGCAGCTACAGGAATAAGTGAAAAGTCAACAGCCCCTGTCTCCTCTGAAAGTTCCCTGGCAGCCGATTTATCCGGCGATTCACCATTCTCAACTTTACCTGCAGGTAGTTCATAGCACCCTCTCTGCCTGTGCTTGATAAACAACCATTTTCCCTGATACATGGCAGCTATTATCACATATTCAAACATCTTATTATCAATGTGATATGGTTCGTAAAAATGAATTCTGAGCATTGATTCCCGAGTTGAGGGTTGAAAGTTAAATATATGATTAAATATTTATAAAGTGAATTGATTATATTTGGTTCCGGCAGCAGAGACCAACGGTATGGAAATTTTGTTTCTGATTTTACTAATAGTATTGATCGATGCTCTTTCTTTTCTTACCATAACAGGAAAAAGGATTACAGGGAATTCTGATTATGTCAGGGTACTCGTTACCCTTCATCTGTTGTTCAGCCTGATCACATACTACCTGCTGATAAAAGCAATTTTCCACAAAGGTGACTTTTCAGATACTAGTTTCCTAACGTTAAATCTGCATCTTGCACTTTTTATATCGGCAATCTGGTTACAGCGTATTATTATTGTAATCCTGTCAAATACCGGCTATATTCTGAGGAGATTTTCAGCTGGTCTGGCAAAAACCCTGAATATATCAGGGCTGGTAATTTCGGCCTTAATATTTCTTGTTCTTGCTGCAGGTTATATTAACGGAAGGTTTAATTTTAAAGTAGAGCGTATAGGGATTCAGTATGATAACCTTTCTCCCTCTCTTGACGGACTAAGGATCGTTCATATATCCGATCTCCATCTGAGCAGCTTCCACCGAAAGGAAAAAAGACTCATTGAGGTTGTTCAAATTATAAATGATCTTAATCCTGATCTTATTTTAAACACAGGCGATTTTGTAACAATTGCATCGCATGAGATGGAGCCATTTACCTCTATTCTTGCAGAATTGAAATCTGAGCATGGCAAATATGCAGTTACCGGCAACCATGATGAAGGGACATACCACCCGGATTATAATGAGTCTGACAGGATCAATAATTTCAACAGGATACTGGAGCTAATTGTGAGCTCAGGTTTCCTGCCTGTAACCGATACAGCAATAAATATTTCAATACACAATTCTGAACTTACTCTGATAGGAAACAGGACATCAGGTAGTATCCCCAACATATCCTACAGTAATATTGATCATCTGCTTGCAGATTCAGTAAGCACAGACTTCAGGATATTGCTGTCTCATGATCCAAACTGGTGGTCAGGTCATATAAACGGTAAGTATAGCATTAATCTTACCCTGTCGGGGCATACCCATGGTGCACAGTTGGGATTCAGGTTTGGAAAGTCCAGATGGAGTCCGGCAAAAAAATACTATGCTGCCTGGCATGGCTTATACGGTGCCGGCGACTGTTGGCTCTATGTAAACAGTGGCCTGGGGACGATTGGGATCCCTGTCAGGATCGGTATGCCGCCGGAAATCACCTTAATTACTATAAACAAATCAGGCTATTAAAAACCTTTTACCCTCGTACCCGGTTTTGTCTTAGTTCCTGTATCTTCTTATTATAAGTTTCAAAGCGCTCTTTCCCAAGGATCTTCTCAAGTTCTGCATTTTGTTTTGTAGTCATCTCAGTCATTTTGGCCCTCATCTGTTCGCGATCTCCGCCCTCGCCCATCGATTGCATAATCGTCTGCCGCTCTTTGGCATATTTCAGAAAAACCTCCTTTACTTTGGCCTCTTCGTCAGAATTGATCTTGATTATTTCCTTCATCTGGTCTATCGAACGCTGTGCACTTGCTTCAGGATCCATATTCCTCATACCTCCCTGCTGAGCAAAAGCTCCGGTGACTAACAGTGAGAATATCATGACTCCCATTGTTCTTAGAATCGTTTTCATCATAATCATATTTTAGTTGAACACTATAGTTTACATACCACCAATTTCGTTAAATTATTCCATATGCAGATCATTTTCAGACCAGATAAGAATGATTTTAATATTAATTAACATATCAGGGATCAGCGCAGGATAAATCCATTCTTCAGAGGGTCATCAGGGTCGATCCAGAACTGGTTCCTGCCTGTAAAGCTGGCGGTCCCGGTGACTTCCGGTATAACTGACCTGTAACCTCCATAATCTACCTCCCCGGTAACCTCAACATCCATTGTGGTTCCTATTATACTTTCAATTGTGACTTTCTTTCCCATTGCAAGTTCCCGCCTGGCATAATGCAGTCCTGCTCTTGCACTCACTCCCGTACCGGTTGGTGACCTGTCGACCTCACCATCTGCGAATATACAGACGTTGCGACTCCAGTGATCCGGATTAAAAGGGGCTCCATAGAATATGGTTCCGTACAGAAAGCTCAGGTCTGGCTCAAAAGGATGATCGATCCTGAAGTTTTCCATGACTGCCCTCTTGATCCTCCTGCCATAATCAATCAGCCTGGTATAACCGGACGCATCAAGGCTCAAACCCAACCTGTCTGCATCACAGAACGCATAAAATGCACCGCCATAAGCGACATCAAACATCACCCTTCCGATTCCTGGAACATCAACCATCTCATTTTCAATCAACAAGAATGAAGGGACGTTTAGAAACGATACCTTTTCGACCTTACCGTCCTTCATAAATGCCCTGGATCGAATTCTTCCCGGAGGAGCATCAATTTCAAGTATTTGTTCGTCTCCATCCTTCATGATGAACCCTGTTTCGACAGCAAATTTTGTCAGGGCAATAATGGCGTGCCCACACATTGTGCTATATCCTTCGTTATGCATAAAGAATGTTCCAAAATCTGCTCCCTCAGTAACCGGTTCTGTTATTACTGCACCATACATATCCGCATGTCCCCGCGGCTCAAACATGATTGCGGTACGGATATGATCAAGGTTATCCCTGCAATATTGCCTCTTCTCAAGAATAGTATCTCCCTTAACCTCAGGCATACCATCGATGAAAATTCGAAGTGGTTCACCTCCGGCATGCATGTCAATTGTGAAAATTCTTTGCCAGTTATCAGGGCATTCATATTTTAAAAGTTCTTTCATATTTATATCTTTATATATGCTTGTATTAATTGAGAATAATTTTTCGGTAATCTAAAGACTTATCAGGCCCTCATAGCTTCAAAAATAATGTATAATACTTGAAATGAAGACAATTATTAATTTTGAATTTAACAAGCCAACAATAACATTGTGGTAGAATATATGATATGGAATATCTAAAAGGTATACTCAGGTCATTCAATGAAGGAAAAATTCTTCATAAAACCATTCTTCTTTTCTTAATTACCACAGGAGTATTTATAAGGCTATACCATTATCTACAGAATCCCGCTCTTTGGCTAGATGAGGCAACTCTTAGCCTTAACATTATTAACAGGGATTACACTGATCTTCTAAAACCACTAGATACACTACAGGTAGCTCCTATTGGTTTCCTGTTCATTGAAAAGTTTCTAATAAATATTTTTGGATCAAGTGAGTATATATTACGACTCTTACCTCTCTTATCAGGTGTTATATCAATACCATTGTTCTATCTTTTAGCAAAAAAATATACGGATAAAAGTATCGCAATCATTGCTTTAATTTTCTTCATCTTAGGCAGATCTCTTATCTATTATTCATTAGAGGTTAAACAATATAGTTTGGATGTTTTTGTCTTTATCTTTTGCTTCTTATATTTCCTGCCAAAAGAAAAGTATAAACAATCATTCTCTAAATCATTGCTTTACGGATTAATTGGGGCAATCATTATATGGATATCTCACATTTCAGTACTGGTATTAACAGCAATTGGATTGTGGATTATTTACCTGATTATAAAGGACAGGTCGTGGAATAATATCCCTACATTCTTAGTAATGGTGGGTATTTGGTTTATTAGCTTTGCGGTCAATTATTATTTTTTCCTTGGAGGGCACTCACATCAGGGCCTCCAGGAAACTGCATTTGGAAGTTTCAGCTTTTTTCCCCCCAAGCCTAATAATTCGGCAGATATTAGTTGGTATATTGACTTTTTTGCAGGTCTTTTCAAATATCCACTTGAGATAAAATTAAGCTTATTGGCTATAATATTATCATTACTTGGTGTAATAATAATTATCAAGAATAAGCATTATATTATTCTGGCATTATTTATTCCATTAATAATAAATTTTATCCTGGCGATCTTCCTTATCTATCCCTGTAAAGAGAGGTTAATATTATATAATGCAAGTGCAACCATAATCTTACTGGCGTATTCGATTTATCATATTACTAGGTTCTTTCCTTATAAGAAACTCCTTATTATACTATTACTTTTAATATTTCTTATTAATCCCATCAAATTAGCCATTGGCGGATTCCCCAAAGAAGAGATAAGAAAACCTATGCAATTCATAGGAGAAAAATTCAATGAAAACGACCTGATCTACGTACAATATGGCTCTCGTTGGTCATTTGAGTATTATAGATTCAAATATATCCCAGAAGATGCGGAGATAATAAAAGGTCAATGGATCAGGACTAGTCCCGAAGTATTTGATATAACTTTTAATGAATTCTTGGAAAGAAACCGTGTCTGGCTCCTGTTTTCACACTATACCGATCCTGAAAAAGCAATTATCATCAATAAATGTGAACAGCATGGTATACTCCTGGAAAAATATGAGATTCAAAGAGCAGCTGCCTACCTTTACAGTTTTAACTAATTTGATAATATTTATTAGACTATCTTAAGATATTTCGGCATAAAAAAAATGGGGAAATAGAATTAAGGTTTAGGATAGTATAGCTTTACTTTAGTAAGCCTTAACCTATGCAAGAAAAAAAGCAATGTGTTCTTAATTACCCCAAAGCCATATACTATGCTGTTTTTCAAATTTATTGAGGAACTTTCACTCGCGTATTTGGTTGGACAGGTAATTTCTGCGACTTCGAAACCTGCATTAAATATTTGTATAAGTATTTGATTGTCGAAAATAAAATTATCAGAATTTTGTTCGAAATTAATTGATTCCAAAACTTTCCTTGAGAAAGCTCTGAATCCTGTATGGTATTCCGAAAGCTTCTGACCTATCATCAAATTCTGAAACAATGTTAACACCCTGTTAAAGAAATATTTATAATAAGGCATACCTCCTTTTAGTGCACCTTTCCCTAAAATTCTGGATCCCAATACTACCTGATAAACATTATTTGCAATAATATAGCACATTGAATGAATTAGCTTTGGAGTGTATTGATAGTCCGGATGCAACATAACGATAATGTCTGCTCCTTTATGCAATGCATTCATATAACATGTTTTCTGATTTCCACCATATCCCAAATTGGTTTCATGTTTTATTATATTTTTAATCCCCAGTTGTTCAGCTATTTCAATAGTCTTATCCGAGCTTTGATCGTCAACAAGGATAACGTCATCTACAATATCATATGGGATTTCTCTATATGTTTGTTCCAGTGAGTTTTCTGCATTGAAGGCAGGAAGGACTACTACTATTTTCTTATTGTTTATCATAGCTTAAAAAGAATTTTAGTGATTTCTTCAGCAAAAATCCTATGATGTATAATTCCTTTAGTGAGGTAAAATACCTAAATTTTTCGTGTTGAAAAAGTGTTTTTGATCATAAAATGTAGGTTTTTTATACTATTTTCGATTCTTTATAAATAACAAATTTAAATAATTACTTCAGTGCAAATATTATAGACTTTCCTGTTAAACCAAACCATCATGAGCAACACAAAAATAATCTATCATGTTGATGCTTTTACAAGCGAACCGTTCAAGGGTAATCCTGCCGGAGTAATGATCACCGAAAACGAGCTGGAAAGTGCTATGATGCAGCTAATTGCTGCTGAAATGAATCTTTCCGAGACTGCATTCCTGAACAGGATCGAAGGTGGATACAGGATCAGATACTACACACCGGAGAGTGAGATTGAACTTTGCGGGCACGCCACGCTTTCTTCTGCTCATATATTATACGAAACTGGTCAGGTTGAGCCCTCCCGGCAGATAAAGCTCTTTTCAAAGGCCGGGGAGCTCTTCATTAAACGCTCCGGCAACATGATCATAATGAATTTCCCAACATATACCCTGCAAAAGATTGAAATACCTGATGCATTTATGGATGCTATAGGATTCAGGGCAATGGAGCTGTATGAGTGCGACTATGGATGGAAGCTTGCCCTTCTTGAGTATGAGGAAGATGTCAGGTCTGTGGCTCCGGATTCAGGAGCATTGAAAAAGGCAGGTCTGGGAAGCCTGATAATCACAGCGCCAGGAAATTCACCCGATTATGATTTTGTGGTGAGGTGCTTTGTCCCGGAACTTGGAATTACCGAGGACCCGGTAACCGGATCGGCCCACTGTGCACTTACACCATTCTGGAGTGGCAAAACGGGCAGAAGTGAGTTCAGATCGCTCCAGGTCTCGAAGAGAACCGGCAGACTTGAGGTAAAACTAAAAGACGACAGGGTTGAAATATCCGGGGAGGCTATCACTGTTATGAAGGCCACTCTCCTGATCTGAGAGTTATTCGTTCTGACCTGAAATTTCAAATAAAGGACTAACTTTGGGGATCAAAACCAGTAAACAAAACTCTAGTACAATATGAAGATCACAATTATTGGTACAGGGTATGTGGGCCTGGTTTCGGGAACATGCCTTGCCGAAACAGGCGTTACAGTTACCTGCCTGGATATTGATGTAGAAAAAATTGAGAAACTCAATAAGGGTATTATTCCGATTTATGAACCTGGCCTCTCCCCTATGGTACTCAGGAATGTTCAGAGTGGCCGGCTGAAATTTACTACCGATCCCTGTGAGGCAATCAGCGAGAGCCAGGTTGTATTTATCGCTGTTGGTACTCCTCCTGACGAGGATGGCAGTGCCGACCTTAAATATGTCCTGGAAGCAGCATCCGTGATAGGCAGGGAAATGAACGACTATCTGGTTGTGATAACAAAAAGCACTGTACCAATTGGTACTGCTGAGAAGGTTCGGGCCACAATTAAGACAGAGTTGGAAAGAAGGAGGTCAAACATTGAATTTGATGTTGCATCCAATCCGGAATTCCTTAAGGAAGGAGACGCGGTGAACGACTGTATGAAACCCGACAGGATTGTTGTTGGCACCGACTCTGAAAGGGCATTTAAAATACTCGAAAAGCTTTACAAACCATTTATCCTGAACGGACATCCGGTTATATATATGGATATTCCTTCCGCAGAGCTTACCAAATATGCAGCCAACGCCATGCTTGCAACCAAGATCAGTTTCATCAATGATATTGCAAATCTATGCGAGCTGGTTGGAGCAGATATTAATATGGTACGCAGGGGTATCGGTTCAGATTCAAGGATCGGAAATAAATTCATCTATGCCGGGATAGGTTACGGAGGGTCATGTTTCCCTAAAGATGTGAAAGCTATCATTAAGACTGCAGAGGGTTTTGGATATGAACTCAAGGTAATGAAGGCTGTTGAAGAGGTCAACAACCTCCAGAAAGAATATCTTTATCACAAAACACTGCAATATTTCAGCAACGATCTGAAAGATAAAAAGATCGGTCTCTGGGGCCTTTCATTCAAGCCAAACACGGATGATATGCGGGAAGCACCTGCACTTGCACTCATTGAAAAACTAATATCAGCAGGTGCTCATATAGCAGCTTTTGACCCGGTAGCCATGGATGAGGCAAAGCGAAGGCTGGGTGATAAGATAAGATATGCCAGTGATGCTTATGATGCTCTCGTGGATGCCGATGCTATGCTACTGGCAACAGAGTGGAGTGAATTCAGGAACCCAAACTGGACAGTGATCGGTAGATTGATGAATACCAGAGTTGTTTTTGACGGCAGGAACATATATGAGCGCGATGCCATAGAGCAGGCAGGTTTTGAGTATTTTGGAATCGGGAGGTAAGTCATGGGCAAGATACTGGTCACCGGCACAGCGGGATTCATAGGATTTCACCTTGCAGCGAGGTTATTAAGCGAGGATTACGAAGTAGTTGGAATTGACAACATAAATGATTATTACGACCCAAACCTGAAGTATGCAAGGCTTAAGGAAACAGGGATCGAAAGGGAGAAAATAGAATATGGTAAACCGGTTACAGGTTCCAGGTTTCCAGGTTACAGGTTCTATCGTGCAAACCTTGAGGACAGGGGACTGGTAGACAAGGTATTTGAGAAAGAGAAGCCATCGAAGGTAATAAACCTGGCAGCGCAGGCCGGAGTGAGATACAGTCTGGAAAATCCGTTCGCTTATATCAACAGTAACATCGTCGGGTTTGCCAATATACTTGAAGCCTGCAGACACAATAATATAAAGCATCTCGTCTATGCTAGCAGCTCAAGCGTTTATGGACTTAACGAAAAGATGCCCTTTTCGACATCAGATAATGTTGACCACCCCGTGAGTCTTTATGCAGCTTCGAAGAAATCGAATGAGCTGATGGCCCATACTTACAGTCACCTCTTCGGTTTACCCACAACCGGGTTAAGATTTTTTACGGTTTACGGACCCTGGGGCAGGCCCGACATGGCCCTTTTCATATTCACGAAGGCTATAATGGAGGGAAGGCCTATCCGGATCAACAATAATGGTGACATGCAGCGCGACTTCACCTATATAGATGATATTGTAAATGCAGTTGAGAGGATTATTGAAAAAATCCCGGAACCGAATTCGGAGTGGTCGGGGCTTACCCCTGATCCTTCGACCTCCCCTGCCCCTTACAGGTTATACAATATCGGGAATAACTCCCCCGTAAAACTGATGGATTTTGTGGCAGCCATTGAAAATGAACTTGGAATTGAAGCAATAAAGGAGTTCCTCCCTATGCAACCAGGAGATGTGCCAGCAACCTGGGCTGACGTTAACACACTGATTGAGACAATAAAGTATAAACCGGCCACAACCTTAAATTCCGGAATAAAGGAATTTGTTGGCTGGTATAAAGAATACATTAAAGGCAGTTAGCTTTAATCACACCAAAACAAGATATACTGTCTGCAATAACCTCGCAAACAGCCATTTGCCTTCATATAAGCAAGTGGGACTGACGGGGCGAAGTTATAGGTATATGCAATCTATTCAGGAAAACAGAATTGACAATCTATTTCTAGGTTTAGCTAGCAATAAGTCTGGTGAATTAGCATTTCTTCTTGCTTTTATTGCTGCTTTCTTAGAATTTCCTATCCAAAGTATCACCGTATTTCAGGAATACTATTGGGGTAATGTTGACCTAACAAGAAATATAATTAAATACTTCATAAAGTTTCCACTTTTTCTAAGTCTTAGTATCTTATTTTTCCTGGAGTATAAAGAGAAGTTGGCAAATAGAAAATATTTATTTGGCTTTATCCTTTTTACTGCAATAATTTCAACTATGCTTATTGTTATACTATTTTCATGGAAGGAATTTCCTGATTTTAGTTCAGGAAATCTTAAAAGTACAAGCTATCATGTATATTTCTATTTGATAGGATATTTCCTGCTAACCAGAATCTCACTTCTGAAAAGATACAGGATTTATTTATTTATTGGTCTAGCAATAATGTCTTTACAAATCTTATTATTCTACAATATATCATCATTTCAAATTAACTATGAGGGATGTAAAGCTAAAGGGTATATCCACTTGCTTCTAGGTAACTCCTATGCTATTTGGGCAATACTAACACTCTCACAACTGAAGAAATACAAGCGATTAATCTTGTATTTATTACTTCTGCCTTTTCTATTCGCATTAGGGTCACGCGCATCGTTGTATTTCTACTTATTACTATTACCAGTAATAATTATCGAGACTGTTGGCATAAAGATCGGTCTTGTGATTCTTTCTTTAGGGATGTTTATATTCTTTATTGTATCAATTCTTTATAAAGATCACAGAATGTTTTCTATTTTCAGTTTCACAGATACGTCATTATTATATAGACTCAAGATTTTGAGAACTAATTTACCCGATATAATGAATAATTTTATATTTGGGGATTATGGTGGTTTCTATAAATACGAATTCCCTTCAAATACATACATCCACAATATCTTATCGTTCTGGAGACAATTTGGTTTGATCCCCTTTGTATTGCTTTTGGTCTTAATAATTATTAATGGGAATAGCATATTCTCTGATTTCAAAGCAAATATGACAAAACCGGAGTTTTGTATGATAGGCTTATATATATTTTTAATAGCAAGCGTTTTATTTGCAAAAGCGTACAATTATTCGCCACTATTTTTGGTTCTTGGATATAGAGATGAATTCATGTACAGGAAAAAACAAGAATATATATCCTGATTTTAGATCAAACTTAGTATTAAAATAATCATATTTTGAGAGTCCAATTATCCAGTTTTGCCAAGAATGTCATGAAATTAATGACTGGAACTGTAATTGCTCAAATAATTCCAATTGCAATCACCCCAATACTTTCGAGATATTTTACTCCGGAGGATTTTGGTGTCTATGCAGTATTCACTAGTATTACTGCTATACTGATCATTTTCAGCACTGGGCGACTTGAATTTGCAATCATGTTACCAAAAAAAGACCTGGACGCTAATAAGATAGTAGTAGTAATTATTGGCTTTGGTTTATTGTTTGCCTTACTGATATACCTAATTCTACTAATTGGTGGTAATGTGATACTATCCGCAGTTAAACTTGATGCCCTGAGGCATGTAAAGTTCTTGCTCCCTCTATCAGTATTTTTTGCGGCTGCAAACATTGCACTCAAGTATCTAAAGAATAGAAAGCAATCATTTTCAACAATAAGAAACGTAACAATATTAGGTTCTACTACCAGGGGTAGCCTGAATGTTGCTTTTGCTCTTCTGAATCCAATACATATTGGGTTGATCATAAATCAGGCATTATCGTTTATAGCTTCGTTTTTACTTTTGATAAGAAAAGAAATCCATGAAATATATTTCGTTGTCCAAGAGATTACATTGAAGGACTCCATAGCAGTTGTCAAAAGACATATTAAACTAATTTATTATCTGGTTCCCGGTGGCATAATAAATACCTTTGCTGTGCAGTTACCCGTATTATTCATAGCTTTTTTCTATAATGAAAATGAAGTCGGACAATTTTCGATGGCACAAAGATTGATCTCAGTCCCCCTTGTATTTATAATGACAGCTTTCTCTGATACTTTCAGACAATTGGCAAACGATCTATATCGGGATAATGGATCCAATAGGAAGTTCTTTCTTAAAAATGTTTTAAGGCTTTGTATTATTGGGATAATTCCGTTTATAATGCTATATATATTTGCGCCACAATTATTTCAAACCTTTCTTGGCTCTCAGTGGGTGGAGGCTGGAAAAATTGTCCGAATTTTAACCTTGATGTTTTATGTAAAATTTGTCTTAAGCGGGTTAAGCGGTGTTGTTATCCAGGTTGCTGAAAAATATCAGTATGAGATATTATATCAGGTATTATTCCTTATTTTAAGCTCTGGCGGCTTCATAATTGGGCACTTAATATTTAATAATCTATATTATGCATTAGCATTCTATTCCATAGCTGCAATATTAATGTATTTTTTAAGCTTCTTGTTGGCATATAAAGTTTCAAAGGAAGGGACAGTAATATGAAGTCAATATAGAAGAAAATCTATATGTCAACTGAAAATGAATTTTGTGATCAGAATAAAAAAAATATTAAAAGTTAAATCAGAAAATGAATTGAGGAGTAAAATTCGAAGAATTCTATTCAAAAAAAAATATAATACAAATGATATTATAGAAACTCTAAAATCAATAGGAATTAAAGAAGGATCCAATGTCTTTGTCCATAGCACATGGAGTGAATTCATTAATTATACTGATACAATAGATGATTTCATCAAAGGAATATTAGGCCTGATAGGAAATTCTGGTACTTTAGCTATGCCAGCATTTCCATTACTACGTAAAAAAACATCAGTATTTAACGTGAGAACCACTCCCACAGCAGCTGGTTTGATTCCTGAAAGATTCAGATCATATGAAGGAGTTAAAAGAAGTATAAATTTACAACACTCTGTTTGCTCAAAAGGTCCAATGAGTGAATTCTTAACATCAGAACATCACCATTCCATCACCCCCTGGGATGAAAAATCACCCTATTACAGACTGGGAGAAATTGATGCTATTATTTTATCATTTGGACTAGGAAAACATTTTGTTGGAACTATACTGCATTGTGCTGAAAGTATTCTCAGAAATGATTATCCATACTTCAGATTATTTTTTGACAAAGAAGTAAGCTATGAATATATAGATTATGAGGGAAATACTCACAATCATACATACTTAACCAAATCTGATGCAATAATTAGAAAATGGACAAATAGATCACATCGCAGAATAATCAGAAGATATTTCAATAGAAAAAAATATAATAGAAAAAGGATTTCCAACCTTACAATAAATGCTTATGATGCAAATTATGCAATAAGTAGAGTTATTGAACTTGGAAAGAAAGGTATTACAGTATATGTTGAACCTGACCCAAAAGAATATTTCAAATAGAAAACTTGAGGTCCAGTCTTATTCAGAACTTAACAGATATGCTTAAATTGACCGTTCCTTCTGACTTTTCTCCTGAAAGAAAATACATAATAAAGGTTATTTTCCAGGAGTATCTGGGGCTTGATTATTCACTAGAAACTGAAGAGTCCTTAAAAAAATATATTATTATACTTCCAAATCAATCCAGAGTGGAAATTATTGATGGATTCTTTTCAAATATTAATATAGAAACAGAATATTTAAAGGAAGAATATATTCCGAAAAAAATTGAATTCAGCAATAATAATTATACAATTGAGAATGACATCCCAATCATCTTTGGGAATGGGTTGCTAAAGAAGGAGCAAATAGCCGGGACAAACAATAAATTAATCACTTGCCATATTGATATTTTTGCGTCTAGTTTCTATATGCTCACGAGATGGGAGGAACATGTGATCAAAGACAGGGATGAACATGACAGATTCCCTTACTCAAGCTCACTGGCATTTAAAGAACAATTTCTGAGCAGACCTATTGTTAATGAATATGTGGAAATGCTTTTCAATATTATGATTGAAGCAGATCCTCAAATACCAAGAAGGTCAAATCAGTTCAAAGTTCACCTTTCACATGATATTGATTATATTAAATACAAACCAAGCCTAAGAGAATTTGCCGGAGATATTATTAAAAGACATAGTTTCAAAGAATTCTTAAGAAGATTGTGGTTTGGTTTTATAGCGAATCCATATAATTCATATGAGTTTCTAATGTCTCAGTCAGATGAACTAGGACTAAAATCCACATTTAATCTAATGTCAGGAGGTAGTCATAAACTTGATTATGGAAATTATATTGAGTCAAAAAAGCTATCTCACATTTTGAAAAAGATTCTGGCCCGGGGGCATATGATAGGTTTCCATCCAAGCTACCTGACATTAGAAGATTATAATAAGCTTGAAAAAGAAAAATCTGATCTGGAAAAAGTGACCGGAAAGAAAATTACTGAAGGGAGGCAACATTATCTTCGATTTGAAGTACCATACACCTGGCGAAACTGGAATAAGCTTGGATTACAATATGATTCTACCCTGAGCTATGCTCACAAACATGGTTTTAGATGTGGAACATGTTATGAATATAGCGTTTTTGATATTATCGAGAGAAAAAATCTCGAGCTCAAAGAAAAACCATTGATAGCTATGGACACAACCTTCGTTTCCCATCAAAATATGAATCCTGACCAAATGGAAAATGAAGTCTTAGCACTTATCAATACTGTAAAAAAGTTTAATGGTGAATTCGGGCTCCTATGGCATACCTCAAGTTTCAATATAAATACATGGGGACCTTACAAAAAAGTATATATGAATATAATTTCATATTTGGCAAGGCTTCTTTAAACCAACAAATCTTTGGGTAATCAACTTAATATAATATTTCATATCCCACAGACATTATCTAATAATCCTGTCTCAGGAAGTGATCTGCGGCCTGTAAAAATGCTTGAGAGCTTCCATGCTCTGGGTAATGTGACTGAAGTAACTGGAAGTTTGAAAAGCAGAAAAAAAATAATCAATGAAATAAAAAAAAGGATAAATAAGGGTGAGAAGTTTGACTGTCTATATTCTGAGAGCAATACGATGCCAACGGCATTATGCGAACCACATCATCTGCCGCTAAGGCCATTTATGGATATCAGGTTCCTGAAATTCTGCAGAAAAAAGGGAATTCCAATATCATTGTTTTACAGGGATATTCACTGGAAATTTGAACACTATAAGAAAAAAGTCAAACTATGGAAAAGAATCATCTCTCTTCCTTTCTATTATTATGATTTGTTAAGTTATAATAAAACTGTTGATTTTCTCTATATTCCTTCACTTAAAATGGTAGATTATATCCCCATCAGAATGAAAATGAAGATTGAGAGTCTTCCTCCAGGATGTAATAATAATATTGATATTAGGACTGAAGAAGTAAAGAGATCGGATAGTAAAATTAGGCTTTCCTACGTAGGCGGACTTGGAGGCTTATATCAAATAGACATGTTTTTAAAAACAATTACTGAGTCTAATTTAAATTATGTACTTCAACTCAATACAAGAAAAATTGATTGGAATAAGAATAAGATATCATATGATAAATATCTGAATAATAGGTTATTGATAAGTCATTATCAATCAAATGAAATAGATAAAATTTATAATGCCACAGATATTTTCTGCATTTATATAAAACCAATTGAATATTGGAAATTTGTTATGCCAATTAAACTATTCGAGGCTATATATTTCTTAAAGCCAGTAATAGCTACTAAAGGAACAGCAGTAGGTGAGTTTGTCGAAAAACATAATATAGGATGGACAATCAAGTATCAGGAAGACGCATTGAAGGATTTTCTTAATAACTTGAATAACAACGAGATAGAATTAAAGAAAGAAAATCTCAGAGAAGTAAGATCAATTAATACATGGCAAGAGAGATGTTATACAGTGTTAGCTAATCTCAAGCGGATTGAATAAGACTATTAGATGAAAGCAACAATCTCACATAAATCATTAATTGTATACACACTGAGCATACTATTGTTTGGAGTTTTTTACATTCATCAAAAACAACTTTATCTAGCCTCCGGTTTTCTGTTTCTATTATTCTTTTCAATTTGGCTATTATATAAACCAGAAATAGTTTTATACCTGTACTTAAGTAGCTTTTTACCATTGTTATATACATTTGGGTATCTAGGAATAGATAATCTCAACTTCTTGATTATTAGTGTAATTGCTAGTGTGTCACTATTATTATCTATTTATAAGTATAAAAAACCACCACACATTAGTAAGAATAATTTCCTATGCATAGCCTTAATATTTGGAATAATTTCATTCGGACTACTAAATGACTCTCTTGGTGAATCATTTCTGATATCCATTCGATTTATTGTTTATACGATACTACCATTAATCATAACCTCATTTATAATTAAGAAAGATCAATTGATACAATTGATCGACAAGGCAATTATTTTTAATTCCATCATCACTATTTCAATTATTCTATTATATATATTTAATTCCTATGCTATCTTTAAATGGAAAATCGAAAGCACCATCGGTTTATCATTCTTCTGTCTCATTAGTATATCACTAATAGTCCTCAGAAAAGCCAGATCATTCTATCATAGGCTGGTATTAGTTCTTTCAATAGGCTTAATAGTGATCCTCTTTCAGAGAGCATTCATTTTATCTGTTGGTTTAATGATAATCTGGATGATTATTTCGAGAGGTTCACTAAATAATAAATTGAAAACACTAATTATTATCGGGATTGCCAGTTTGTTGGCGGTACCATTAATAATTCCAGATGCAAGACTCGAAAAAATCCGTCAAACCGAAGTACTTACTAAGAACATTAAGAACCTTGATGATCTTAAAAACAAGGAAGAATTAGGATCAATTGGCGATCGACTCTACTTATGGGATTTTTCAATAAAATATACTCTTAAGAATTCTCCATGGGTTGGGAATGGGTTTGGCGAATTTAAAAATGTATCAATATTTGAATACCCTCATAATTTAGTAATCGATATTTTCTTTTGTACAGGCATTCTGGGCACATTTGTATTTTTCTTATTCGTAGTTATTGTCATCTATCTGCTATCAGAGAACAAAATTTTTAGAAAGAGCTATGAATATAGTGCCCTGATAGGTATTCTAGGATCATTCCTTACTGTTCTACTATTTTCAGGAGGGTTTAATAAAAGTTCATTTTACCTTTTTATATATTTGATAGGCTTCTCCCTCCATTTCAAAAAACTGCACGTAAACTATTTATGAAAAAGGTACTGCATATTATAAATTCACTATCAACAGGTGGTGCAGAAAAACTCATGGTTGATATATTACCGCTGCTAAAGAAAACCACAGATTCCGAAATACTTATTTTATCAAGTCAAGATTCTGAGTTTTTTATGAATAAGATCCAAATGCACAGCATTAAAATCCATCAGTACCACTTAGGAATTTACAATCCTTTCTGGATCCTTAAGATTAGAAAGATTCTTCCAAAATATGATTTGGTTCATGTTCATCTTTTCCCAAGCCTATATTGGGCATCAATGGCGGTTAGGCTAAATAGGAAAAATCCCAGATTGATCTATACAGAACATAATACTCATAACAGACGAAGGGATTATAAGCTTCTCAGAAGAATAGAAAGAATTATTTATTCAACTTACGAAAGAATAATATGTATAAGTGTGGGTGTTCAAGACAAACTTGTCGACCACATAGGGCAACAAATTGGATTAAGAACAATAGTAATTAATAATGGTGTGCACATTGAAAGATTCTCAAAAGCTATTCCATTAAAAATCTCACATATTCCTTGGGATATATCCTTTGAAAAGATTACTATATTGATGGTTGCAAGGTTCTCAGAATCTAAAGATCAGCAAACAGCGATAAGGAGTCTGACAACTTTAGATAATAGGTTCCAGCTTGCTTTAGCAGGGGAAGGACCAAAAAAAGAAAATTGTATGGACCTTGTAAGTAGTTTAAAACTAAAGCAAAGAGTATATTTCCTTGGTATTAGAAAAGATATCCCAGAGCTCATGAAAACAGCAGATATTTGTTTACTATCGTCCAACTGGGAAGGCTTTGGGATTGTTGCTGTTGAAGCTATGGCAAGTGGGACTCCTCTGATTGCAAGCGATGTATCTGGATTATCAGAAATAGTTGGTGATGGAGGTTTGCTATTCGAAAAAGGTAATTATAAGGAATTAGCTGGTTTGATCGAAAAATTAGCAAGCAATAAGGAATTATCTGAAGAAATTTCTAAAAAAGCACAACAGCAATCATCAAAATTTACAATTGAGAGAATGGCTGAAAGCTATAGTAGGGTATATTTAAATATTGTTGATTAAAAGATCAAATCATTCAGATTAGGGTGAGAAAATAAGAAATGATCTACAAACTTGTCAGAATAACTACAGTATCCCAATCTTTAAATGTTTTATTGAAAGGACAATTGGGCTATCTTAATACCCAATATGAAGTTATTGGGATCTCTTCCCCTGGGGAGCAACTTCAAAAAGTTAAAGATAGAGAGCAGATTAGAGTTATTCCTGTTCGGATGACCAGGAAAATAACACCAATATCAGATCTGAGATCATTGTTTCAACTTTTCAAAGTATTAAAAAAAGAAAAACCTCATATTGTACATACTCATACCCCTAAAGCTGGTTTATTAGGAATTCTGGCTGCGAAACTTGCTGGAGTTCCGATAAGATTTCATACCATTGCCGGTTTGCCTCTTCATGAATCAACAGGAATTAAACTTGCAATACTCAAACTTACTGAGAAAACAACCTACAAGTATTGCACAATGGTATATTCCAACTCATACAAAATGGCTGAGTACCTAATAAAAAATTCATTAATAAAGAAGGATCATATTCAGGTTATTGGCAATGGGAGTACTAATGGAATAGATTTAAATTACTATGACCCAGCAACAGTTAGCTTTAAGGAAGCTTCAGAACTAAAAGTGAGTCTTGGAATAGAAGAAAAGGATTTTGTTTTCATTTTTATTGGCCGGATGGTTAAGGATAAAGGGATAACTGAACTGATACTTTCATTTATTGAACTATGTAATTCAGTTGATAATGCAAGACTAATACTCCTTGGTAATTATGAATTAAATTTAGATCCAATTGAAGAAGAAACTATCAATTATATTAAGACTAATAAGAATATTATATATTGTGGATATCAAACGGATATAAGGCCCTATCTGGCGATTAGCAATGCCTTGGTCCTTCCAAGCTATAGAGAAGGTTTTCCAAATGTTGTCCTGCAGGCCGGGGCTTTTAACCTACCAAGTATTGTTAGCAATATCAATGGGTGCAATGAGATAATAACAAATAACTTCAATGGTATTCTGGTTGAAGCAAAAAATATTAAGGAACTAACCAGATCAATGACTAAGCTACTTCATGATAAATCACTTTATCTCAAACTTGCGGGAAACTGCAGAGTGAATATTGAGACTAAGTATGATCAAAAAGTTTTATGGTCTGAGATCTCAAAAGAGTATAATCATTACATAAATTTGTTAAAAAAGTAATAATAGAAGAGATATAATTACAGGTAGTGGAACCACAATAGACCCACTTAATGGGCATAGTTAATTTTGATTAGCATGAATATCAACGTTCTGAATAAATTCGAAAAAGAAATACTTCCAAATTTCGGGGAGAAGACTGCTATCATTGATGGTGATAACAATATTAAATTCAATCAACTATCAATTTATGCCAAATCAGTTGCGTCGGCTATTATATTTAAAAAAAATGAAACTAATTTGCCAATCGCAGTGTTTCTGCCAAAAAGTGCTGAAAATATAATAGCTAATCTTGGTATAATATATTCTGGATGCATTTATTGCAATCTCGACATCAAAAATCCTTCATCAAGGATTAGTAACATTATTAAGAATATCGAGCCAACATTAATAATTACATCAAAGTCTTTGATAAATTCAGAATCTTTATCCGATTTTAATGCAGAGAGAATTTTAATTATTGAAGATATTTTAGAAAACAATAATATTTTATCAGATGCTACCATCTCTAAAAGGAGAGAAAAACTAATCGATACAGACCCTTTATGCATAATAAATACATCCGGTTCAACAGGAGTGCCAAAAGGGGTAGTACTAAATCACAAATCATTTATTGATTTTACAGATTGGTCAATTGAAACCCTTAATATATCCTACGAGGAAAAAATAGGTAGTCTATCTCCTTTCTATTTTGACATTTACAGCTTCGAACTTTGTCTTTGCCTGAGCATGGCTTCTACAATAGTAATAATACCTGATCAGTTGGCCGCTTTCCCAATTAAGATAATTGAATTCCTGATTGCCATGAATATTAATTTTATATTCTGGGTGCCAACGGTAATGGTTAACATTGCTAATCTTGACATACTTACAAGAGTTACTCCTGTAGAATTGAAAAAGATTATTTTCGCTGGAGAAGTATTTCCAACAAAACACTTGAACTATTGGAGGAGGCATCTGAATGAAGCTATATTTGTAAACCTCTATGGTCCTATCGAGATAACTCTTGATTGCACATATTATATAGTAAACCGTGATTTTAATGATGATGAACCAATTCCAATTGGTCAGCCATGCAAAAACACAGATGTTCTGATATTGAATAATAACAATGAATTGGTGGATGTAAATGAACAGGGTGA
>Ga0307378_10004057_pt1 | contig 21112 bp, 17 predicted proteins | sample UN1MG_FD_202238 | JGI IMG/M metagenome (GOLD analysis project Ga0307378, IMG submission 202238) | Soil microbial communities from Risofladan, Vaasa, Finland - UN-1 | ecosystem: Environmental > Terrestrial > Soil > Coastal area > Acid sulfate soil | place: Finland: Risofladan, Vaasa | collected... | reverse complement strand
TCTTGTGGCCGCCATCGGCGCGGCCTTGGCGACGGTCACCACTTCCGCTGCGTTCAACTGGTTCGTATCATGTGGATACATTCAAGCGTGAAGTGCTCTAACGTAGAGTCCCTAACGGAATGGTCTCGTCGCATCGAGGCCGAGCGGGTTGGCGGCCGGCAAGGACGGCGAAGCAGGAAACCCCCAGCGGGTTGCCGATGCAGCCGGACGCAGCCGGGCGGCAAGCAAGCCGGCCGAATGCAGAGGCATTCTGTTAGGGGCTCTTAGCCAGAAAGGAGAACGAGATGACTAGGAACGCGAAGGTCCGCTGTTTGTGTGTGTCCACAGGCGTCCTCGTGGTCGCCGTGCTTCTGGTGGCGGCCGGACGGGGCAGTGCCCAGCAACCCAAGGGTCTGCCCGTACATCGGCCGGAGCAGGCCATCGAGACCCGGCTGTACGACGTGCAGGACCTGATCCAGCCGCGGCCCGATCACCCCCTGCCGCCGGGGCTCACACCTCCGTCGGGGCTGCTGGTCCCATCCGAGCTATACTATGACGACACGAGTTCGCGCTATCGCTTTGAGGCGCCGAAGCCCGTAATGGACCCCGACTTCACAGCCGCGGTGCTGGCCGACCTGATCCAGAGGTCCATCGAGCCGGGCTCCTGGGCATCGGAGGGTGGTGCCGGCACGCTCCAGATCGCCGGGGCGATGCTGGTCATCCGCAACGCCCCGCAGGCGCATGAGATGGTGGGGCAGCTCCTGGCGGAGATGCGCAAGGCCCGCCGGCAGGAGCGGACGATCGTCGTCTCCGCTCGGTGGGTGCTGCTCGATCCGCAAGAGGTCAACCGCATACTCGCCGCCGGCGCGGGTGGTGGGCCGGTCGCGCTCTCCCAGGACATGGTAGCCAAGGCGGAGACCCCCTACTGCGGGCAGGTGGTTGCCTTCGAGGGGCGAACCGCCCACGTTCTCAGCGGGCGCGGGCAAACGGTCATGCTGGAGGCTGAACCCGTCGTCTCGGACTTCGCGTTGTCATGGGACGTCACTCACAAGACGGCCTTCTGGGGCGCCATGCTTGAGGCTCGGGCGGTGCTGGACGAGGAAGTCAAGGCCGCCATCGTGGACGTGTATAGCGAGGTGGGTGAGCCCACCAAGGCGCCGGCCAAGACCAGGTTCGTGTACTCGAAGTCTCTGATCGGCGTCGGGATCAGCGCTGGCATGGAGACGCTGGACCGCCTGGAGTTCACCACGAACACACTGCGGACCTCGGCCCGGATTCCGATGGACAAGCCCGTCATCGTTGGCGGAATGGGCGCCGCGAGGCAGAACGCCAAGCACATGTACCTTGTGCTGACCGTCTCGGCCGCCAAGTAGTCCACGGAAACGAAGAGAGAACCGTCCACGGATTACACGAATTGCACGAATTCGAAGCGCTCCGCACAGCTCTTCCACGAACCGAAGGGCATGACTCCGGTCTGCGGCGCTGCGGAGCCCGACTCCCCTACGCGCGGAGTCCCATTTCTCCGTTCTGTGCAGTTCGTGTCATTCGTGCAATTCGTGGACTATCTTCCCGGAGCCCGGGCGGGCCTGGTCGCCGGGGGCTGGTAGCCGCCGATCCAGGAAACATTGATGTCATCGATGAGTCGCCTGGCGGCGGCGGCCATCTTGTTGACGTCCGGCTTGTCGGAGGCCTCCATCACGAGCACGAGGGGGGCGGTCCGGTCCTGCCCGCTGCGCGCGACGGCCAGCACCAGCCAGCGGTGCCACTTCGTCTCCGACGGCCAGTGCACCGACAAAACCTCAAACGCCCTGGCTGCCTCCGCGCCGCGATGGTACGGGACCGCCAGGTACCCCTTCCGGGCCAGTCGCCGCCGGTAGCGGTCGAGCACGTCGCCGGCCTTGCCGGACTTCGCGGCCATCGCCTTGGCAAAGAGCATGCCGCCGGCCTGCGGCGTGAGGTAGAGCTGCACGTATGGGCTGGCTTCGGGGTCGTATCTTCGCTCGCCTCGCGGGTCGCGCTGCCAGCCTTCCGGGGCGACGGCGGATACGGCCATCGGGCTCTCGCGCTTGGCGAAGTCCTTGCCGGGCTTTGCGGCGGCGGCGGCCTTCACCGCCTCGGCGAGTGCGTCGGCCAGCGGGGCATATCGCTCGCGGGCCTCGGCGAGCTGGCGGTCCGGGCCTGCGGCGGGGGTCTTGCCGTCGGCGACGGCCTTCAGCCACTTGAGGATGGCCTTGTCGGGCGTGACGACGCCGTGGCCGGCGCCGAGGCGCGGGTCAACGGTCAGGCAGGCGCCCTTGGGCGTGGCGGCCTGCACGCGCCGCCACATCAGCAGCGTCGGCGCGCCTTCGCCCGGCTTGGTGCCGGCCGACACCCAGATCGGCAGCTTCCAGGCCTTGCCTCGCGGCGTCCACAGGCCGATGTCCACCGGCGTGCGCTCGATCGGCTTGACGCCGAGCAGGACCGCGCCTGCGAGCTTGCCGGCGAAGCGGTCGATCATCGTGAGGGCCGCGCGGCCGCCCTTCGGGCCGGCGACGATCACGACCCGGTTGGCGTCCATCACGCTCGACTTGGAGATCATGGCCAGGGCCCCCACCGCCTTGCCGACGTCGCCCCGCTCCCACTCGGCCTGCGAGGCATCGACGATGTATCGCGCGTACGGGCCCGCCGACAGCAGGCCCGTCGCGAGCCTCTTGAAGGCGTCACCGTCGGCGTTCAGGATCAGCGCCACCGGCGCTGTCTTGCCTTCCGGCACGATGACGTGCTTGACGTCCGGCTGGGCGGCCGCATCCGCCGACAGGCACGCGACCGCCGCGGCAAGGGCTACCGGCCGCAACCAGGGATAGAGGTTCGTCATGTCGGTGTCCCTTCGTATTCGAAGAAGTCGAAATCGGCGCCGAGGCCCGCGCCGGACAGGTCCACGGCCGCCATGCCGACGAACGCGCCGGTGAAGGCCGCGCCGAACCGCGAGGCCGACTCGTCCGACAGGATGTTGCCGTCCTGCGGCGGGCCGACGTCGATCCACTCCGCCCCATCGGGGCTCGCCCCTCGACGCGGCTCGGGGCTCGCGCCGAACTGGTACTTGTCGTCACGCGCGGCGACGCGGAGGTGATATTGCTTCCAGTCGGCCGGCACGCGGGCGGCCAGCGCCGGCTCGCCGCCGCATCGCTGGGCAAGCTCCAGGACGACGCCCTGATCTTCATGGTACGACACGCGAAGCCAGTAGTAGTTTGCGTGGCCGTAGAAGCAGACCAGCCCGGCGGCCTGCGAGGCGTCGGCCGGGCGGTACTCCATCAGCGTGGCGGCGTCGAAGTCGCGGTGCTGAACCCGCCTGGCGACAAGTGTGTTGCGGCGGTTGGTCTCGATCGGCCTCGGCGTGCCGCGCAGCCGCAGCCAGCCCGGGCGGGCCGTCAGCGAGACCTCCTCGCCAGGCGGCATCCGCAGCGTGTTGAACGGGAGCGCCAGCGTCGGTGAGTCGAAATCGTCGCGCCGCGGCGGCGGGGCCATCGGCGCCGGCGGCGGGCTCGGGGCGGGCACCTCCACGCGCGGGTGCGGCGAATCGAAGCGGAACCAGCCGTCCTCGCCCCAGCTCCCGCGTTCGATGGCGGTCTCGCGGCCGAGAACGCAGAACCTGCCGCCGCGCGGCCGCCCGCACAGGAACACGCCGTACCACTCGCCGCCGGGCGTCTCGACGAGCTGTCCGTGGCCGGCCTTCTGGAGCGGCAGGTCCGTGTCCCGCGCGGTCATCATCGGATTTTCGGGGTGCACCTCATACGGGCCGGTGATCTTGCGCGACCGGGCCATCGTCATTGCGTGGCCGTAGCCCGTGCCGCCCTCGGCCACGATCAGGTAGTACCACTCGCCGCGGCGGAACAGGTGCGGGCCCTCGGTCGCGCCGAGGTCGGTGCCGCGGAAGATATTCGTGACAGGCCCGACGAGGCGCTTGTCCTTCGGCGAGTACTCCTGGAGCAGTATGCCCGCGAAGAGGGTCTCGGCGCCCGGGCGGCCGTCCATGCACATGTTGACGAGCCACTTTCGCCCGTCGGCGTCGTGGAAGAGCGACGGGTCGAAGCCGCTGCGGTTCAGGAAGACCGGCTCGCCCCAAGGCCCGCGGGGGTCGGGGGCGGTGACGAGGTAGTTGGGCGTCTCGAACGGCGAGTAGCGGCTGTGGCGGTTGACGTTGGTGTAGATCAGGTGGAAGAGGCCGTCGGCCTCGCAGTAGCTCAGGCACGGCGCCCAGATGCCGGCCGAGTCCAGCGTGCCGTCCATGTCGAGCTGCGAGGTGCGGGTCAGCGCGTAGCCGACCAGCTCCCAATGCGCCAGGTCGCGCGAGTGATGGATCGGCACGCCCGGCCACCACTGGAAGCTCGAATTGGCAATGTAGAAGTCCTCGCCCCGCCGGCAGATCGACGGGTCCGGATGAAAGCCGCTCAGGATTGGATTGCGGATCGTCGCGCCCATACGCGGAGGATAGCGGCCGCCCTGGCGAGGTTCAACAGAGGCGAAGGCAAGCCCAGCCCCGCCGAATCCACGGGACGTGGCGAAGCCCCGCCGCACATTCCCTGCATCCCATGCATTCCATGTATCCCTGCCGCCTTTTTCCGCGAGGGGCCGCGCTAGGATTGATCGCCCCAGCGGCGCCCGGCGTTGAAACCCGCACCGCGCCCCGTTAGCATGTTGCGAACACCACAACCGGCGCCGGACGCACGGAGCGCACAGTTGGACAAGTTGCAGCAGACAGTCGCGAATATCAAGTATGACGAGAAGGGCCTCGTGCCGGCCGTCATCGTGGACGCCAAGACCAGGCAGGTCCTCATGGTCGCGTACATGAACGACAAGGCCCTGCTCGAGACCGTCCGCACGGGCAAGACGCACTTCTGGTCGCGCAGCCGCAAGCAGTACTGGATGAAGGGCGAGACCTCCGGCCACGTGCAGGAGGTGAAGGCCGTCTATATCGACTGCGACATGGACACGGTCGTCGTCGAGGTCTCGCAGCACGGGGCGGCCTGCCACGAGGGCTACCGCTCCTGCTTCTACCGGCGGCTGAACGACAAGGGCGAGTGGGAAGTTGTCGCCGAGAAGGTCTTCGACCCCGAGTCGGTGTACAAGAAGCCGACGTAGCGACGGCATCACGGAGCAGATCGAGTGCTCGCTCAGACGCAACTTGATGGGTGGCACCCACAACCGAAGGTTGTGGGTGCTTCGAGCACACACCCACAAGCTGCGCTTGTGGGTGCCACCCATGTCCGCGCGCTCAGCGATGGCCGCCGCGGAGCGGAAGCTGAATGAAGACAGGCAGCCAGTCAATGGACGCCTTCGGCCTGCCGCGCAGGACGGCGCTGGCGCTGGACATCGTATTGGCGGCGGCGGGCGCGGCGGCGGTGGCGGCGCTGGTACTGGAGTACGGCTTCCGCGAGGGCGCCAGGCCGGTGGAGCGTGCATGGCTTCACGCGGCCGACGGGGTGATCGTGGGGGTCTTCGTGCTTGACCGGATCGCGCGGCTGCTTCTGGCGCGGCGGCCGCGGGCGTACTTCCGCGAGAACTGGATCGACTTCGCGCTGATGTTCGTGGCTGTCGTGGTCGCCGGCGTGAGCCTGCGGCTTCAGGTGCTCGGGGCGGCGGCGCTGTACGTGCTCATCACGCAGCTGTACATCGGCGTGGTGCTGGTTCTCCGCGCGGTCGGGCTGAACCTGCGATTCGCGGGCAGCGGCATCCGCCCGGCGTGGCTGCTGATCGGGAGCTTCGCATTCCTCTCGCTGGCGGGGTCGGGGCTGCTGATGCTGCCCGTGGCGACGCCCGAGCAGACCTCGGCGACCTACCGCCCGCTGTTCTATCCGGACGCGCTGTTCACCGGCGTAAGCGCGACGTGCGTCACGGGGCTGACCGTGCGGAACATCGGCGCGGAGTTCACCACCTTCGGGCAGGCGGTGATACTGGCGCTCATCCAGTTCGGCGGGCTCGGGCTGATGCTCTTCGGCGCGGTGCTGGCGATGTTCGTCGGCAAGGGGCTGTCGCTCCGCGGCACCAGCGCGATGGGCCAGATGCTCGGCACCGAGGGCTACGGGCAGATCAGGCGGATGGCGGTCTTCGTGGTGGCCGTGACCGTGGCGATGGAGACCATCGGCGCGGTGCTGCTGTACCCGATGTTCGCCTCGGCGCTCGGCCCGGACGGCAGGCCGCTCCAGACCGGCCAGGCCGTCTGGCAGAGCGTCTTCCACAGCGTCTCGAGCTTCTGCAACGCGGGCTTCTCGCTTCAGGGGCGGAACATAATGGCCGGCGTGGGCGAGGCGGCGTGGTCGGCGCCGCTTCGCGAGCACTGGCAGGTCCTCGGCGTGATGGCGCCGCTGATCGTCCTGGGCGGGCTGGGCTTTCCGGTGCTGGCCGACTGCGCGTCGTGGGTGGCGCGGGGCGTGAGGCGCCGCCTTCTCGGCACGGCCCGGCGGCGCGACTGGCTGTCGCAAGAGGCGCCCTCGCGGGCGAGGCTGAGCCTGCACTCGCGGATCGTCCTCTGCGCGACTGCGGTGCTGATCGTCGGAGGGGCAGCCGGGCTGCTGCTGGTCGAGCCCTCGCCGGGCGCTCCGGCGCCGAGCTTCTCGCGGCATCCGGTCGGGGCCGACACCGGCAGCGGGCGGGCGCCCGACTGGAGCGAGATGTCCCTGCCGCGCCGCGCGCGGGCGGCGGTCTTCCAGTCCGTCACCGCGCGGACGGCGGGCTTCAACACCGTCGACATGGCCGAGCTGTCCGATGCGGGCAAGCTCTGGATGTGCATGCTGATGACGATAGGCGGCTCGCCCGGCGGCACCGCAGGCGGCATGCGAACCGTCACCGTCGTGCTGCTTATGCTGATAGTCTGGAGCGTCGTCCGAGGGCGCCGCAACGTCGAGGTCTTCCGGCGAAGCCTGTCCGCCGACATCCTGCGGCGGGTGGTGACGGCGGCCGCCCTGTACCTGTCGCTTCTGACGGCCGTCGTGCTGCTGCTCAGCGTGGCGATGAGGCCGGGCTTCGCCTTCGTCGACCTGCTGTTCGAGTCGTGCAGCGCCGTGGGCACGGTGGGGCTGTCAACCGGCGTCACGGGCAGCCTGAACAACTTCGGCAAGTACGTGATCATCGGCGGGATGTTCTGCGGTCGGCTGGGTATGATGACGGTGATGCTGGCCATGGTGACGCGCCCTGCCCGCGCAGAGTACTACTACCCCACAGAGAACGTCGTCATAGGGTGAGAAGATGGACACGTTTGCCGTGATCGGATTGGGGCGGTTCGGGTATCGCCTGGCGACGGCGCTGGCGGAGGCCGGCGCGGAGGTGATCGCGATCGACCGCCGGCGCGACCTGGTTGAGAACATCCGCGACCACGTTACCGTCGCGGTCTGCCTGGACAGCACCGACGAGCAGGCGCTGCGGTCGCAGGGGGTCGAGAAGGTGAACGTGGCCGTCGTCGGCATGGGCACGAACTTCGAGGCGGCGGCGCTGACGACGATACTGCTGAAGCACATGGGCGTGCCGCGCGTGCTGGCCCGCGCGCCGACGGCCATCCGCGCGCAGATACTCTCGCGGATCGGCGCCGACGACGCGGTCAACCCCGAGGAGGAATCGGCCGACCGCTGGTGCAACCGCCTCCTGACGCCGGCGATCATGCAGCAGATCGAGCTGGCCGAGGACCACAGCTTCGCCCAGTTCGCCGCGCCGCGGGCCTTCCACGGCAAGACGCTCAAGGACCTCGACGTCCGCAGGAAGTACTCGGTGAACGTGGTGGCCATCCGGCGCAAGGTCGAGCAGACCGACCCCCAGGGCCACAAGACCCGGCGCATCACGGTGATCTCCGTGCCGGCCGGCGAGACGATCGTCGAGCCCGAAGACGTGCTGCTGCTGATCGGCCGAAACGACGCCATCGCAACCTTCCCGGCAGAGTGATTGACGATTTCCGATTGACGATTTACGATTGGCGATTGAGAATCGCGTCCCGGGAATCTGGTAGAGCCGGGTGCCACGCTTCTGCTTGCAGAAGCGTGCATTCATCTGACGACCAAGTGGCGGGGTGCCACGTCCCAGCGGGACGCGCTCTCGTCCCACGATCAAGCCGCGACCTGGGGCCGGGGTGCCACGTCCCAGCGGGGCGTGCTTGTGGTAGAGAACGCCGGGAGTGCCCGCGTGCAGGTTCCCACGCCCTAAGAGCTCAATTCACAACAACGGGTATGCTATCGCGATCGATCGGTATCGGCTCGTCCACACCCTCGTAGTGGGCTCGACAGCTTGACCACGCCCAGTCCTCCGGGCGAGACACCAAACCGCGCCGAACCGGGTTCTCGTGAACATACCTGATCTTCTCGTGGACGTCGCGGTCAGACCGCAGGTTCCGATCGTGCCCGCCGCCCCGCTGCCAGAATCGATGGGCCACCTTGCCGTTCGGTGTGCGATGCTCCATCGCCCGCAACAAGCCCGGGCTGCTCTCGCGCGCCCAGATAAGCGACTTTCGGGCCACGGGCAGCTTGATCCCCTTGAGGATAGCACTGACAGTTTCGCCCTCCCTCGGCCACAGGACAATGTGCACGTGCTCGGGCATGATCACATAGGCCCAGAGATCAAACCGGCAGCGCGTGCGGGCCGCGTTCAACGCGTCAAGCAACCACCGACACGCCCGTTCGCTTCGGAAGAACGCTTGTTGTTGGAAGCAGGAAAAGGTCAAGCAGTGGGCGCCGTAAGGTATGTCCCAGCGTTTGCAGCGCTTCCTGTGAGGTGGCCCCAGGTTCCCATGCACCCTCGCATTGTCTGATGATCAGCACGCTTCTGCAAGCAGAAGCGTGGCACCCCGCGTGGCAGAAGCGTGGCACCGCTCAATCGTCAATCGGCTAGTCGTCGTCGGTCAGGCCGTTCTTCTCGTGGTACTTGCCGGGGTCCTTGCCCTGCTCGATCCAGGCGATCTTTCGGACGCGGCGCTCGTGTCGGCCGCCCCCTTCGAACTCGGTGGCCAGCCAATCGATCACGATACGGCGCATCAGCTCCTCGCCCATCACGTCGCTCGCCAGGCACAGGACGTTGGCGTTGTTGTGCCGGCGCGACATCTGCGCGGTCAACTCGTCGTGGCAGAGGGCCGCACGGATGCCCTTGACCTTGTTGGCCGAGATCGACATGCCGATCCCGCTGCCGCAGACGGTGATTGCTCGCTCGACCTGGCCGTCCACCACGGCGCGGGCCGCCTTGTACGCCGTGTCCGGGTAGTCGCAGCTCTTGGAGCTGTTGGTGCCGACGTCGAGAACGTGGTGGCCCTGCTCGGTCAACAGGGCGACGATCCTCTCCTTGGCGGCCACTCCACGATGGTCTGCGGCAACAGCGATCTTCATTTCAGTCCCTTATCCAGATCCAGTGCATCCGCGACGGCCTTTGCGATCCGCCGGGCGGCCTTCACATATCCGTCGCCGGCCAGACCAACCGGGTCCGGCACGTCGTCGGCGGGGTCCAGCCGGCGGATCTTCTCGCCGGCATCCGGGACCATCCGGCGGGCGTCCGCGACATGCTGATCCGTCATGCACAATACCATATCCGCCCGGCGAATCAACTCGGCAGTCAGTCGGCGGCTGCGGTGGCGGGAGATGTCGGCGCCGAGCCCCCGGACGGCCTCGGGGGAGGCCCGCTGGCCCTCGCCGGCGAACAGGCCGGCCGACAGCACCTCATGTCCTCTGGCCTCCAGCTCGCCCGGCCGGCAGCCGAGCCGGTCGGCGAGCGCCTTGCGTGCCAGGCCGGCCGCCATCGGGCTGCGGCAGGTGTTGCCCGTGCAGACGAAGACCACCAGCCGCCTCAGCAGCCCGCGGATCATCCTCGCGTCGTAAACGCCCTTGCGGACGACGTGCCAGCCGTCGGCATCGAACCGGACGATCGTGCTGTCGGTGCCGTGGCGCGTCGGGCCGGCGTCGATCAGCATCTCGATCCGCCCGTCCAGCGCATCGATCACCTGCCGGGCCGTTCGGGGCGAGGGCTGCCCCGCGAGGTTCGCGCTGGGCGCGACCACCGGCTCGTCCAACTCGCCCAGCATCGCCCTGGCCACCGGCACGTCCGGGCAGCGCAGGCCGATCAGCCCCTCGCGGCAGAGCGCATCGTACAGGCCCCTGCGGCGATTGAGTCGGCCGTCGGCAAGCCGACCTCCCGTCGGCAGCAGCAGCGTGACCGGCCCCGGCCAGGCCTTCTCGATCAGCCTCTGGGCGTCGGCCGGCACGGAGCGCACGTAGCGCCGGACGTCCTCAGACCGGCCCAGATGAACGCTGAACGGCCGCGCCGGGCGAGACTTCAGCTCGCGAAGCCGCTCCATCGCCGAGGCGTTCGTGGCGACGGCCGCGACGCCGTAGACCGTCTCTGTCGGAAAGGCTACGAGCCCCCCCTTGCGAAGCGTGCGGACGGCCCGGCGTACGGCCTCATCGGGGGCGCCTGCACCGACCTTGACGATCCTCGTTTCCATGAGATGAGCTCTGGCGGCTGTGATTATCCGCCCGGCCGTCCGGGCAAGTCAAGCGACGCCGGGCCGGTCGGCTTGGAAGCACCCGTCCCGGCGCGGTAGAATTGCGCGCACATGGGACGGCTGATTTCCAGATCAAGGACGCCGTGGTACGCAGCGGGGCTGGCGTTCGAGTGCGTGGGGTGCGGGCGCTGCTGCGAGGGGCCGGCCGAGGGCTACGTCTGGGTCACCGGCGAGGAGATCGCCGCAATCGCGGCATTCCTCGGCATCGACGAGCAGGAGGCACGCAGGCGCTACGTCCGTAGGGTCGGGCGCCGCTGGTCGCTGATCGAGCGCCCCGACAACCGCGACTGCATCTTCCTTACGCCGCCCGAGGCCGACGGGGCCCGCCGATGCCACATCTATCCGGTCCGCCCGTCACAGTGCCGGACGTGGCCGTTCTGGCCGGGCAACATTCCCAGCCCGCAGTCGTGGTCGCAGGCGGGCATGCGATGCCCGGGGATCAACCGGGGCGGCAGGTTCTCGCGCGATGAGATCGACGGCAAGGCCAAGGCCACCATCCCCTGAGCCGCAGCAGCAGCTCGCGGACGGCACGCTTTCCCGGGCGGTGGAGTTGGCGCGCCGGACGCCGGGGTTCTGCGAGGAGCTGCGCCGCCTGTACGAGTTGGTCGACGACGAGCTGGCCGCCCGTGGCGCGCGCTGCCTTGGCGGCGGCGCCTGCTGCCGGTTCGACCTGATGGGCCACCGCCTGTACGCCACCACGGGCGAGCTGGCGATCCTCACCGGCGAGCCACCGCCGGAGCGGCCGCCCACCGCACTGCGGTGTCCGTACCAGGTCGGCCCGCGGTGCCGGGCGCACGCTCGCCGGCCGCTGGGATGCCGCGTGTTCTTCTGCCGCACCGGGCCCGATGATGGCTCATCGCGGACCTACGAGCGGTTCCACCGGCGGATCCGCCGGCTGCACGACCGCTTCGGCGTGCCGTACCTGTACGCGGAACTGACCGCCGCCCTGGAGCATCTGGCTGAGGGGCGTTGAGGGTTCGGCCGCATGGCCCCACGGCGCAAAAATGCCGAGAAATCCTTTGCCAGCCCTTGCGCGGGTATATATCATGCCGGTCGAAACGCGCAGCGGCCTGTGGGCTGGCGTGCGCGGTGGTTGGTTTGCAGGCGGCCTGAGAGCCTTCTGCAAACACAGTGCACGCGAAAGGAGCACGTATGCTTAGACGGGTTTGGTTCCTGAGCGTCAGTGTAGTCTCGTGCATGCTGGCGACCGGCTGTGGCGCGGGCATGACCGCCAATACCATCGCCTCCAGCTACGGCACGCTCAACAGCGGCTGGTTCTTCCGGAACTCGCAGCAGCGCGTCGTCGAGATGATCGAGTCGGGCGAGGCCGACCGGATGATCGAGGACGGCCGCGCCAGCGTCAGAAACACCGAGCGGCACTGGGGCGGGCACAAGATCCTCATCAAGGAGTTCCGCATCCAGGGCTGGCTCTACCGCGTGGACGTCCACCACAGCATCGACCCGGCCATGGACGTGCTGTCCACCAACATGCGACGGGTGGAGTACGGGCCCAAGGACCGCGCCCTGCACACGATCAACGCCGTGGAGATGGCCGACGTCATCGGCACCCTACGCACGCGCAGCTTCAACGGCATCCCGGAAACGGCCTACCGGGCCTACGTCGGGGCCGACGGGCAGGTGCATCCGGTTCGCGTCGTGACCGGGCAGGAGCCCGACTGGGAGGACGAGAGCGCCATCGACCTGGTACTCCGCACGGAGAACTGGCCGATGGCCGTCATGCACTACCGCGGGTGCCGCCCGCCCGGGAAGGCCAAGACCGGCAAGGCCAACAAACCCGACGGACGATGGATCGTGATGGACCCCGGCCCGGCCGTCCCGGTCAAGTACTTCATCAACAAGGACCTTCACGGGGTGATGGCGAGGATCGCCTTCGTGCAGGCCTACAACACCGACCTGTTGTACGTGCCGTGATCGGCGATGCGATTTTTCGCCCGACAGGGCGTTGACAAGCTCCGGCTAAGAGCGAAGATTACCCAATGGCGGCGGCAGTCTGGTCCGGACCACGTGGTGTCGGCTGGGCCGGCGCCGGTCGCCCGTTCGAGGTGTCGGATGATGAAGAGCCTTATGATAGTGGTCGTTGTCCTGGCATGTCTTGTGGGCGGTCTTGTGGGCGGCTGCAATCCCGTCTCCGTGGGCGCGCTGACGCTCGACACGATGCGGGAGATGTTCCACGGGCATAACGCCGACGAAGGAGTCGTGGACACCAAGCTCGAGCGCGAGATGCGCATCAGCCTGATCCACGACATCCAATCCAGGCAGGCCCAAGACGACATCGACTACATCTGGCTGCTGGACCGCAACTCGTACATGAGCCAGTGGCACCCCGCCGTCGGGCGCTGAGGCGCCTTGGCTAAGTCGCGGGTGGCATGCTGTCTCGATTTGCGCGTGCATAGCCCCCGGTCCTGGCGGGACCGGGGGCTAACTATTTACAGGGACGGGTGCCGGGGGCCATGCTTCTACGCGCAGCAGCGGAGAAGCATGCTTCTGGCAAACAGCGCCAGAAGCATGGCACCCGGCGTCACTCCGCTTGCACGGGGCACCCCATTCCCGCGCAGTGCCGGACGGCGTATAATGGCTGCCACGGCCGCAGGGGCGGGTGCCGCCGGCGGCGGGAAGCCAAGATGGTCAACAACCCCAAACGCATGGTCGTCTTCCCCGGCAGGTTCGATCCGATCACCAACGGCCACCTCGACGTCATCCGCCGCGCGGCAGAGCTGTTCGACGAGCTGGTGATCGCCGTCGGCGACAACCCCGACAAGCGGGCGATGCTGCCGCTGAACCTGCGGGCCGAGATCATCGTCCAGGCCGTCGCCTCACTCCCCAACGTCCGCGTCGAGGCGTACACCGGCCTGACCGTCGATCTGGTCAGGCGCCTGGGCGCCCAGGGCATCCTGCGCGGCATCCGCAACAGCTCCGACCTGCAATCGGAGCTCCAGATGGCGCAGACCAACCGTGCGGCCGCCGGCGTTGAGACGATGTTCATCATGACCTCGCCGGAGCACTCGTTCATCTCGTCGTCGCTTATCAGGCAGATCGCGCAGATGGGCGGCGACGTGTCGGCACTGGTGCCGGCGCAGGTGCTGCCGCACATCCGCGCCGGCGGCGAACCCGGCGCCGGCCGGGCGCCAAAGGGCCCATGACCTTCGCCCCGGTCCATCGCGTCTTGCTGATATCGCTGTGGGGGCTGCTGGCCTCGACGGCGCCGGGCGCTCTCGGCGCCGACGGCGGCAGCTCCGCCTCTCAGCCGGCCGACGCACAGGCGGACGCCGCGGCGCGGCTCTCCCAGTTCGCCCGGCGGCGGGTGGCGGCCCTCGCCGGCCGCAACGAGCGACAAGCCCGCCAAGCCCGACAACAGCTCGTCGCCCTCCAGAGGGCGCTGATCGACTCGCTGGCGCCTCACGCCGACGACGCCGACCTGGAGGTACGACTCCGCGTCCGCAGCGCGATGAACGACTGCTGCATCGAGTGCCGTCTGGTCCGCATATTGGCCTATCTGCCTCCCGCCAGCCACGACCAGCTCCGCCAGTTCCGCCGGAGCCAGCCGGAGATCCTGGACAAGCTGCTGAGCCACAACGCCTCGCATTGCGCCAGCGCCCTCAGGTCTATCTCTCCCAAGACCGACCCCAACGGCCTGGCCGAGCCGCTGATGGCCCTGATGCTCCGGCATCCGGTTGCCCCGCTAGCCGCCGAGGCGGCGCTGGCGGCCGCGCGATGCGAGTACCGCTCGCCCGGCGTCATCGAGGGCCTCGACGGCATGATGGAACGGTTCAGGAACTACCACCAGACCTACGACCACCGGAACGTGCACGAGGCGGTGCCGCCCTTCGACGCCGCGATGATCGCCCTTAGGGCCATCGGCGGCCCCGCCACCACACCGGTGCTCCTGAGGCAACTGAACCTGGCGCGAAATCAGGGCGACACAATCCTGGCCATAAAGCGGTCGGCCTTGACAGCCGAGGCCCTTGTCGCCACCGGGGACAAGCGTGCCATTGACCCGCTCGTCCAGAGTCTGGAATCCGGTGGCGGGCGGTGGTGGCTGTGGAGGGCGCGCGAGCGAGACGGAAACACCAGCCCGGACGACCACGCCCTCCACGTAGCGATGAGGCTCACGGGCCAGTCCCTCGACAGCTACCGCATGATACAGGTGAAGGGCTTCGGCTTCGTCCACGCCGCCTTCCTCACCGGCGCCGACCGCCGCGCCGCCTATAAGAAGATGCGCAAGTGGTGGTCCGACCACCGCAACCTGCCTCCGTACAAGGGCGTCCAGCCGCTGCGCGTTCCGGCTCGCGGGCGCACGATCAGCCCGACCGCCGCCGGCGCGGCACCCGCTGACGGGCCGACGGCCGACGATGAGCCGCCACCCAAGATCGACGCCGAGTTGGCCGCCCTGATTCGCCGGCAGGCCGGAAAGGCCGTCGAGGCCTTCGGCGCCGAGGGCCTCGCCCGCCGCACACAGGGGCACGAGCAGGTCCTCGCCCTTCAACGGGCCCTGCTGGCGCCCCTGAGCGACCCGCCCGCCGACGCCAACGACCGCCTCCACGGACTACTGCTCCAGGTGCTGGCCGACATCACCACCGAGACCAACTACCTGACCGCAATCGCCGCCATGCCCGCGGATCAGCGGTCGGACGTGCGGGCCGTCGGCGGTCGCCTCGGAGGACCCGACGCGGTCCGCGATCTGTATGCCCCGAACTGGCGCAGGCGCCTGGCGGCGATACAGCGGATCGTCGGCATGCCGGACCCCAACGGCCTGGCCGAGCCGCTGATCATCGCGGCCCTTCAGGACATCCACCCCGCCGTGGCGCTTCCCGCCGCCGAGGCCCTCGCCAACGGCTGCTACCACAGCGACGAGTTGCTGAACGTCATCGTCGAGGCCTTCGCGCGGCTTCCGAGCTGCCACTGGCACTACGGGACCTGGGAAGACCCGCAGATGAAGCTGCTGTGGGCCATGCGCCGCGGATTGGCCAAGGCAAGAAACCCCCGCGCCCTGCCGGTGCTGCTGGCCATCCTGAACCAACGCCACGACAGGTCGGTCGATCCGGCCGAGCGCACCGCGTATGTCCTCGCGTCCACGGGCGAGAAGCGACTGATCCCCTCGATGATCGACATGCTCGAGGATACCAGGATCCGCCTGTGGTCCGGGGGCGATGAACGGTTCACGATCGCCAGGTCCGACATCGCCCTGATGGTAATGGTCAACGTCTCCGGCCAGCGCGAGGCCGACTACGGATTCGTCTACGACAAATTCCCCAGCGGCCCTGTCTTCGGCTTCGCCGACGCGAAGGCCCGCCGCGAGGCCATCGCGAAGTTCCGCCAGTGGTGGCAGACGCACAAGGATACGCCCGAATACCGAGACCTCAAGCCGCTGCCCGCATTTGCGCTGCCGCCGCCGCAGCGCGGCGACCGGCCGGCCCCGAAAGGCTCATGACCTCTGCTTCCGTCCATCGCGTCTCACTGTTGCTGCTGTGGGGGCTGCTTGCCTCGACGGCGCCGGGCGCCCTGGGCGCCCAGCCGCCGCGCCAAACCTCGATGCCCGCCTCAGCCGGCCGACAGGCGCGCAGCGAGGCGATCCGCCCCGCCGAGCTGGAGACCAGGCTCACCGACGCGGTCGAGCGGCACGTGGCCGGCCTGGGCGGCGCGGACGAGGCCGACGCCGCCGGCACCGCCGAGCAGCTCATCGCCCTTCAGCGCGGCTACCTCGAGTCGCTGGCGCCCTACGCCCGGGACCGCGACCTCGAGGTCCGCCTGCGCGTGCGGGTGGTCCTGGACGAGGCGTTTGACCAGGCGCGAACCGCCCGGATGCTCGCCTACCTGCCGCCGGCCAACCGCCGGCAGCTTCTGGAGCTGCGCCGACGGCGGCCGCGACTGTTCAGCGAGATGCTTCACCACGACTGGTCGCGCCGCGTGACGGCCGTCCGGTCGCTCTCGCGCAAGACCGACCCCAACCGCCTCGCCGAGCCGCTGGTGATGCTGCTGCTGCGGCATCCGTCGGCCAGGCTGGTGGCGGAGTCGTCGGCCGCCGTCATCCGCTGCGAGTATCAGTCCGACGGAACGGTCGAGGCCCTCGAGGGCGTCCTGGAGCGGTTCCGCAATCAGCCCTCCAGTATGTACGTGTACGACGACGAGTACGTCTCGCCCTATCAGGCGGCACTGAACGCGCTCCAGACGATCACGACCGAGCGGGCAACCTGCGCGCTTCTCAAGCTGCTGCTGGACCCCTCCGCGGGCCGCTCGTCCGGCTACTCCGCCCTGCCGTGCATCGCTGAGGCGGTGGCGGGCGCCGGCGAGAAGCGGGCCGTCGCGGTGCTGGTGGAGGGCCTGGACCTGCACGCCGGCAGAGGGCGGCAGCACTGGTCATGGGGGGCAGGCGAGTACCGCGGCACCACCGACGCGCGCGACTATGCCCTGTACGCCGCGCTGAAGCTCACCGGCCAGTCACCCGCCGCCTACGGCATGATCCACGCCGAGTACTACGGCACCATCTACATCGGCTTCCCCAAGTCCGGCGAACGCGAGAAGGCATACGACAGGATGAAACGCTGGTGGAAGGACCACCGCGGCAAGCCCCCCTACGACCGGCCGCCGCTGGTCGTCCCCCGCTCCAGAGCGAAGGCGGCCGGCCCCGTCGCCGCTTCACAGCCGGCCACTCAGCCGACGGCGCTATCGCGGCCGGCGGCGACGCGGCCCGCACCGGCAGACGACGCTGTCCGGCGCGACCTGGCCGTCGGCGTCCGGCAACTGGCGGAGCAGCTCCGCTCCGCGAGCTTCGACAAGAGGACACTGGCAAGCGGCCGGCTCATCCGCCTCGAGGAGGCGCTGCTGAGGCCGATGACGCAGCCGGCGGACAGCCGCGACCCCAGGCGCCGCAAGCGCGTCCTGAGCGTGCTGGCCGAGATGATAACCGAGTGCAACCTGCACGCGAACCTGTGTAGGCTGCCCGACGAGCACAGGGACAAGCTGCTCGCCTGCCGGGCCGAGCACACACAGGCGACCCGACAGATGTTCTCGCTGAGCGCCTCGCACCGCGCCGAGGCCATGCGCACTGTCGCCGCAGCCGACGACCCGAACGGCATCGCCGAGCCGCTGGTCCTGATCGCGCTGCGCGATCCGGTGCCCTCCGTCGCCCGGGAGGCCGCCAAGGTCCTCCAGGCCGGCAGGTACGGCTCCGACGCCCTCATGGACGCGATCACCGAGGCGGTGCTGGCCGTCCCCCGCGAACAATGGGGCCGCTCATACGATGACGAGAGCAGCCCAAGCCCTCTCGACGGCATCGCCCGCGCCCTGCCGAAGGTGCGCAACCCGCGGGCCGTGCCGCTCATGGCGGCGATTATGAAGCGGCAAGCTGATGCTTCGCTGCCGCCGGCAGAGCAAGCCGCACTGCTCCTCGCCGAGACCGGCGAGAAGAGGCTCATCCCCTCCCTGATCGACATGCTTAACGACACCAGCAGCCACTACAGCATCGGCGGCAAGGTCACCGTCACGATCGCACCGAGCGACCTGGCGCTGATGGTCATGGTCAAGGTCTCCGGCCAAGACACCAAGGACTACGGCTTCATCCACACCTCCTATCACCCCGGCAAGGTATTCGGCTTCAAGGACGACAAGGCCCGGGAGCAAGCCGTCAAGAAGTTCCGCCAGTGGTGGGAGACGCACAAGAACACTCCCCCGTACAAGGGCCTCAAGCCGCTTTCGATCCCCAGCATCCCGGACAAGCGTCCGTCGGCAGGCCAACCTGACGCACCTGAGATCGCAGGGTAGGTCGGGCTGGGTGCCATGCTTCTACGCGCAGCGGAGAAGCATGCTTCTGGCACAAAGCGCCAGAAGCATGGCACCCGGCGAAGGAGGGTGCCCGACACGGCTGCTGTCGATCCCCAGCCTCACTGGCGGGCAGAGCCCGCCCCACTCGGCTGGGTCCCGTGTCCCGGCGGGGCATGCTTCTGGCAAAAGGCGCCAGAAGCATGGCACCCGGCCAATGTGCCCGGCTTGACTCAGCCCCGGGTGCGCCGAGCATCGGCCCATGCACATGCCGCCATATAAAAAAACGGCGCCAGGGGAGGGGAGCCTGACGCCGCATTACTCGGCCAAAGGAGGGAGTTTGACCGAGGAGCCTCACAGTGTTGCGCTATGCGCTACTGTCATTTATACACCATCTTAGCCTGCTGTCAAGAAGAAGGTTATGTGCGTTGGGCGTTTTTTGGGGGTTTTTTTGCGCCCTCGCCGTAAAGCCCGAATTCCGCTAAATATGCGCCAACCGCATCCGGCACCAGGAACCGCACGGATTTGCCCTCCGCGGCCCGCTGACGCACCTGGGACGAGGAGATATCCACCCGCGGGGTGTCCACCACGCACCCCGCCAGGCTCCGCGCCTGTGCGGCGCCAAGAGGCCCGGCGAGGGCCTCGATGACGCCCGGCATCTGCCGGTCCCACGGCGGGCGGGCGGCGATAAGGATCGTCGCCATCTCCAGCAGCTCGCCCACCCGGTGCCAGGCGGGCAGTTCCTGGACCATGTCGGCCCCGATCACCCAGGTCAGCTCGGCGTCGGCCCCGCGCAGCCGCCGCAGCTCCGTCAGCGTGTCGATCGTATAGCTAGGGCCCTGCCGCCGCAGCTCCAGATCGCAGATGTCGAACAGCCCCTCGGCCTCGACCGCCAGTTGCAGCATCCTCAGGCGGTGGGCGCCCGAGGCCACCGGCGCCGGCTTGTGCGGGGGCCGGCCCGTCGGCACCAGCGTCACCCGCTCGAACCCGCGCCGCTCCGCCAGCGCGCGGGCCACGATCAGGTGCCCGTTGTGCACCGGGTCAAACGCCCCGCCGAAAAGGACCAGTTGCTCCGACATCTATCTGCTCAACTCACGGGTGCAAGGGTCTCGCGCCCTATGCGAAACGGCAAGCCGCCCTCTGCGCCACTCGGCAATCCGACAGTCCCGCAGACTCATTCGTGCAACCCAGAATCCGAAATCCGAAATCCCTAGAACCTTCCCTTCCTCTGCATGAGGAACTCGATCAGTGCCTTGTCGAACGTCATGGCGTTGTGGACCGTCACGAAGTCGGCTCGCACGTTCTGGCACGCCTGCCTGTAGTCCTCGATGAACGCGCGGATTTCCTGGAGGTAGGCGGCCTGGATCGCCCGCGGGTCGGCGTCGATGTGCTCGCCGGTCTCCGGGTCCTCGAAGCGCGACTGGCCGTCGAACTCGAACGCCACCTCGCTGTAGTCCAGCACCTGGAAGACGATCATGTCGTGCCCGCGGAACCGCAGGTGGTGCAGCCCGCGGATCACCTCCTGCTGGTTGTCGGCCAGCAGGTCCGAAAGCAGCACGATCAGCCCGCGCTTGCGAATCCGCCCGGCGATCTCGTGGAGCGCGCCGGCCAGGTTCGTCTTCAGCGACGGCTTGGTCCGCGCGAGCATCGACAGTATGTTCATCAGGTGCGCCCGCTTGGACTTGGCCGGCAGGAAGGTCCTGATCTTCTCGTCGAACGTCGCCAGCCCCACCGAGTCCTGCTGGGCGACCATCATGTACCCCAGCGCCGCCGCCAGGCAGATCGCGTAGTCCATCTTCGTCATCCGGCCGCCCGTCGCGTAGTCCATGCTCGCCGAGCAGTCCACCAGGAGGTACGCGTCCAGGCTCGTCTCCGCCTGATACTTCTTGACGTAGAACCGGTCGGTCTTGGCGAAGACGTTCCAGTCCATCTGCCGGATGTCGTCGCCGGGCACGTACTTGCGGTGCTCGCTGAACTCCACCGAGAAGCCGTGATACGGCGAGTCGTGAAGGCCCGACAGAAACCCCTCCACGATGAACCGCGCCTTCAGGTCCAGCCGCTGAACCTGCTGGATGACGTCCGGCCGTAGGTATTGCTCAACCGTCAGTGCCATTGCTAAATTGTCAGTCGAAGATTGGCGATTGTCAATCGACCCGCGCCGGGGTGCTACGTCCCAGCGGGACGTGTGCGTGCCGCTTGGCATGTCCCGACGGGACATGCTTCTGGCAAACAGCGCCAGAAGCATGGCACCCGGCGCCCGGCGTGCAACCAACTGATCGGGAACAGACCAGATGACAGACTCCGACTTCCCCAGCGATTTCCTGTTCGGCACGGCGACCAGCAGCTATCAGGTGGAGGGCGCGGCCGGCGAGGACGGCCGCGGCGAGAGCATATGGGACCGCTTCTGCGCCACACCCGGCAGGGTCCGCGACGGCCACACCGGCGACGTCGCCTGCGACCACTACCATCGCGTTGACGAGGACATCGCACTGATGAAGGACCTCGGTGTCAACGCCTACCGCTTCAGCATCGCCTGGCCGCGCGTTGTCCCCGGCGGCGACGGCCCGGTCAACCCCAAGGGCCTGGACTGGTACAGCCGCCTGGTGGACAAGCTGCTGGCGGCCGGCATCCGTCCGTTCGCCACCATGTACCACTGGGACCTGCCGCAGGCGATGGAGGAGCGACACGGCGGCTGGCGCAGCCGCGCGACCGCCGACGCGTTCGGGCGATACGCCGAGGTCCTCGTGAAGCGACTTGGCGACCGCGTCCGCGACTGGATCACACTGAACGAGATGCCCGCGACGATCATCGCGGGCTACCAGGCCGGCTTCCACGCCCCGGGCGCACAGGAGC
>Ga0307378_10004055_pt1 | contig 21121 bp, 16 predicted proteins | sample UN1MG_FD_202238 | JGI IMG/M metagenome (GOLD analysis project Ga0307378, IMG submission 202238) | Soil microbial communities from Risofladan, Vaasa, Finland - UN-1 | ecosystem: Environmental > Terrestrial > Soil > Coastal area > Acid sulfate soil | place: Finland: Risofladan, Vaasa | collected... | reverse complement strand
TGTCGAAGTCGCCGCCCTTCTCGTGGCGGGTCACTGCCTTCCAGCCCTCGTGATAGATCCCGCGGTGACCGACCATCTCGAAGTACTGGGTGGTCTTGCGGGAGGGCACCTCGGCCGCCTCGAAGGTGTACGCCATCGAGGTGCCGGTGACCGGGAGCTGCTCGAGTCCGCCGTACTCGGCGGGAGCTTCGATCCCGAGCAGGTCGTAGATGGTCGGGGCCACGTCGCTGACGTGGTGGAACTGGTGCCGGATCGCGCCTGCATCCGAGATGCCCTGTGGCCAGTGGACGATGAACGGCGTTCGCACGCCGCCGCCGTGGGTGTTCTGCTTGTACCAACGGTTCGGGGTGTTGCCCGCCTGGGCCCATCCCCACGGGTAGTTGGTGTGGCTGTGCCGACCGCCGATGTCGTCGATACGGGGCGCCATGTCCTCGGCCGAGTCGAACAGGCCGTTGAAGAACTTCATCTCGTGAAGGACGCCAAAGGGTCCGCCCTCCTGACTCGCACCGTTGTCCGCGGTCAGGACGACGATCGTGTTGTCGAACTCGTCGATCTCGCGGAGGAACTCGACCACACGGCCGATCTGCACGTCGGTGTGGTCGAGAAACGCGGCGAAGGCCTCCTGGAGCCGAGCCGACACGGCGCGCCCGTCGTCGGTCAGATCGTCCCACGCATCGACGCCTGGGTTGCGCGGCGCGAGGGTCGTGTCTGCGGGGATGATGCCGAGGTCGAGCTGGCGCTCGAACCAACGCTCGCGGAACGTGTCCCACCCCTCGTCGAACGCGCCCCGGTACTTGTCGAGGTATTCCTCGGGTGCTTGGTGGGGCGCGTGGGTCGCTCCGAAGGACAGGTAGCCGAAGAAGGGCTTGTCGGGAAGGATCGACTTCGAGTCGCGCACGAACCCGATCATCTGGTCGACGAGATCCTCGGACAGGTGGTAGCCGTCTTCAGCGGTCGAGGGCGGGTCGATGAAGTGGTTGTCGTAGGTGAGTTCGGGCGCGAACTGGTCGGTCTCGCCCTGGAGGAAGCCGTAGAAGCGATCGAAGCCGCGCTGGCACGGCCACTGAGCGAACGGTCCGGCCGCCGATGCGTCCTCCATCTGACAGAGATGCCACTTGCCGGTGCAGAAGGTGGCGTAGCCCTCGTCTCGGAGGACCTCGGCGACCGTGGCCGCATGATCGGAGATGTGGCCCAGCATGTGCGGGAACCCGGTGTTGAAGTTGGCGACCGCCCGCATCCCCACCGAGTGGTGGTTCCGGCCGGTGAGAAGGCTCGCCCGCGTGGGTGAGCACAGCGGTGTGACGTGGAAGTTCGAGTAGCGCAGCCCGCCCGCCGCGAGTGCGTCGGCGTTCGGCGTGTTGAGCGTCGATCCGTAGCATCCGAAGTGCCCGAAGCCGAGGTCGTCGTACAGGATCACGAGGACGTTCGGCGCGCCCTCACCGGGGTGAGGCCTCGACCGATGGTGGGGTGTCGAGTCGGCCACCGTGCGGCCGATGGTTCCCTCGAACCACTCGTTGAACGGCATGTCGGTTCTCCTGGGCTGTCGGCGGACGGCGCGATCCTGACAGATGTGCCAGGTGGCGTGCCGAAAGACTGGCGACGCAGGCGACGCTACGTTGAGCGGGTGGAACTCACCGCAATCGGTCCGGACGTGTACGCCTGTCTCTAGCCCGACCATGGCCTCGGGTGGAGCAACTCGGGTCTGGTCGCCGGCGGCGACGGCCTGGTGGTCGACACCTTCTGGGACCTTCCGCGCACCCGTTCGGCGATCGAGCTCTACGCACCCCATGTCGACGGTGTCGCACGCCGGCTGGTCAACACCCATCACAACGGCGACCACTGCTACGGCAATCAGCTCTACGCCGCGGCGGGCAGCGAGATCATCGGTCACCGGCTGTGTGCTGAGTACATGGGCAACGATGCTGGTCCGGCCTTCCTCCAGGAGCTCGCCGAGGCCGAGGCCGATACGTTGCCACCGCATCTGCGGGGGTTCTCCAACGCGCTCCGCGACTACGACTTCACTGGCGTCGAGGTCACGCCGCCCACCACGACGTTCGAGTCCGAACTGGTGCTCGACGAAGGGGGTACCGAGGTGCGGGTGGTGTACCTGGGCCCGGCCCACACTGCCGGGGACGCCATCGTGCACCTTCCTGAACACGGCATCGTCTTCGCCGGCGATCTGCTGTTCCACCAGTGCACCCCGATCGGCTGGGAAGGCACGAGCGCACAGTGGTGCACTGCGCTCGAGACGATCGCCTCACTCGAGCCCGAGACCGTCGTGCCCGGCCATGGACCGCTGGCCACAGTCGAAGGGGTGCTGGCGATGCGCGACTACCTGGCCTACGTGTTCGCCGAGGCCCGGGCGCACCACGACGCGGGGCTGACGCCCCTCGAGGCGTCGAAGAAGATCGAACTGGGGCCGTATGCGGGCTGGACCGAGCCCGAGCGCATGGCATTCAACGTCCATCGCGCCTACCGAGAGTTCGACGGCGGCGCCTGGGACACCCAACTCGACACCATGGCCGTCTTCGCCGACGTCGGTGCGCTCGCCGCGCACTACTCAGCCGATCGCTGACCATCGAGAAGGGGGGCGCGGCGTCGTCGACCCGGGATCAGCCGAGCCCGAAGTCGGGTGCGTCGGCGCCGACTGCAGGAAGGTCGACGCTGGTGAGTATCGGGTTGCCCCCGAGGGCGATGTCGGCCATGGCGGGCGAGGCGGACGGGACGGTTCAGCGGTCGATGGCGTCCGGATCGCGATTCATGCGATCCCACACGGTGTCGAGGCGGGCGTCCTCGCCGAGCAGCGTTCGGGGATGACGGCGGTCGACGTGCCCCATCACGTTGGCGAACATCGAGTAGCCGATCAGCTCCTGTAGCCGTGTCGGGTAGCTCGCTGCGACCTCGCGATCGGTACCCAGCATCAGATTCTGTTGCTGACGGCACCATCCGGCGACGTACTGGACCGAGACGCCGTAGCGTCGCTCGGCGGTGGTCACGTTGCGGCCTCCCCCGTGCCACGTCGACCCGTGGAGGACGAGGACCGAGCCCGCCGGCATCTCGGCGATCGACACCTCGTGGTGCTCGCCCGGTCGGGGCATCGATTCGAATCGGTGCGAACCACCGACGAGGTGGGTCGCCCCGTTGTCGGCGCGGAAGTCGGTGAGCGCCCACAACGTCGTGACCATCGTGGCCGGGTGGGGCCGGGGGAGGGGCACCATGCCGTCGTCGGCATGCAGCAGCTGCGGCGTCTCGCCGGGGCCGATGTTCATCGATGTCGTGCCCGACAGGAGCAGGTCGTCGCCGAGCACGGCTTCGACCGCGGGGAGGACGACGGGGTCGATGGCGAGGCTGCGGAGTGGTTCGCTCTTGGCGATCAGGTCGAAGATGCGGCGGGTGTGGTGGCCCTCGAAGTCGTTGCCTCCCTCGGTGATGTCGTGGGCCAGTTCGACTCGATCGATCTCGGCGACGAGCGCATCGCAGACGGCAGGGTCGAGCACCCCCGTGATGACCGCACAGCCCTCGGATTCGATCGCCGCTGCGACCATCTCGGCCAGGTCGGCGGTGGTCGCCTCGATGCGGGCGAGGGTCTCGGTCGACACGTTTGGGAGACTAAGGCCGATGGTCCCCGTCGCGCTTGCCGAAGAACTCGATGCACCCGTCTGGGCGGCGTTGCGTGGGCCGCACGCTGCATTCGCCGAGATCTCGGGTCGGGCCCGTCGCTACGACCCCGAGGTGTCGGCCTGGTGCGGCGTCGATTCGCTGACGGCAAGGGCGTGGCAAGACCTTCGCGAGCTCGGAGGTCCGGGTTCGGTCGCCGTCTTCTTCCAGCGGGCGACGGTCGAGATCCCCGACGGTCACGAGCGTCTGGGTGCGCACCTGTGTGTACAGATGATCGCTCCACCCGACCTCGGCTCGCCGCCGATCGACGTGGGAACCGTCACCGAACTGCGAGCCGACGACTTCGACGAGATGGCGGCGCTGGTGGCCAGCACCAGGCCCGGGCCGTTCTTCCCGCGGACCATCGAGCTGGGTGGCTACATCGGCGTGCGCGTCGACGGCGAGCTCGTGGCGATGGCGGGCCAGCGGATGCGGACTCCGGGCGCGTGCGAGATCAGTGCGGTCTGCACCCGCGATGATCATCGCGGGCGTGGCCTCGCAGCAGCCCTCACCGCACGGGTCGCCGGAGCGATCGTCGGCCGGGGTGAGGTGCCATTCCTGCACGCGCGCACCGAGAACACCGCCGCCCGACGTCTCTACGAGCATCTCGGTTTCGCGACACGCGCCGACATCACCGTGACGGTGGTGAAGCTCCCCGGATGACCGGTGTCAGCGCTCGGCTCGGGCGACGTCGAGGAAGCGTTCGACGCCGCGCACGGTTGCGCTGGTCCGGGGATTGTCGAACACGTCGAAGGCGTGTTGTGCGCCCGGGAACTCGGCGTACACGACCGGGTTGGTGGACTCTTCGCGAAGGAGCTCGACGAAGCGTCTCGCCTGCTCGACCGGCACGAGGCTGTCGTTGGCGCCGTGGAGGACGAACATCGGCGGCGCGTCGCCGTGGATGCGACTCATCGGCGACGCCGACTCGAACACCTCGGAGTCGGTCAGCGGGCGCTTGACGACCCGGTCTGCGAGAAAATCGAGCATCTCGGCATGTCCGAGCTCCTCTCGGTTGGTCCAGTCGTAGACCCCGTAGAAGGGAACTGCGGCCTGGACCGAGGTGTCGACATCGGTGAACCCGGGCTGGAATGCCGGGTCGTTGGGTGTGAGCGCCGCCAGCGACGAGAGGTGGCCTCCGGCGGACCCGCCGGTGATCGCGATCCAATCCGGGTCGCCGCCGTGGTCGGCGATGTTGTCCTTGACCCAGGCGATCGCTCGCTTGATGTCGACGATGTGGTCGGGCCACGTCGCCCGCGGGCTGAGCCGATACGACACCGACACGCAGACCCAGCCGCGCTCGGCCAGATGCGTCATCAGCGGGTAGGCCTGACCCTCCTTGTCGCCGATGACCCACGCACCTCCGTGGATCTGGAGCAGGACGGGGGCCTTGCGCTCGGTCGGCAGGTCCGGGCGCGACCAGACGTCGAGCGTGGTGCGCCTGCCGGCGTCGGCGTAGGAGATGTGCTCACCACGCACGTAGGCCTTGCGAACCTTCGGCGACGGCACACGGGGTGCACGGAAGGTCGGCCGTGCGGTTTCGACGGCCTCGGCCAGGTGCTGCCGGTAGTCGTCGCCGAGCTCGGAACGCAGCGCGTCCTCGACGATGGGTTCGGCTTGATCCATCAGCTGGCGGAGGCTGATGAGTCCGGCGATGGAGGCGCCCGTGAGCGCGAGCCCGGCGACGCCTTGTGGGGTCTTGAGAACACCCCGGCGGGCAGCGACGGCGACGCCGAGCGCATGCGCGCCGATCGACAGGTACGGGAGGTCCGAGGTCGGCCAGCCGGCTGCGAACGACAGAACAGAGCCAGGACCCTGACGAGCGAAGGGCTTGTGCGCATTGAGCGTGTTCGCGGCTGCGAGCGCACTCCAGGTGAGGAACCGGTTGGCGGGTGTCATCGGAGCCGAGGATAGGGGCGAGGTCGCGCGAACGCCGGTTCGCTGTGGGTCGATTCGCAACGAAGCCCCGCATGCCCCGCATGCCCCGCAGCGTCGACGGTGCCTCGGCGGGCTGACTCAGGCGAGGACGGTGCCCATCATGTCGGCGTAGTTGTCGCGGTAGAAACGACTCCGGCTCTGCTCGCTCACCCCGTCCATGGTCTCCTCGAACCGCTTGACCGGGTGCTTGGTCCCCTCAGGGTGGGGGTAGTCCGACGAGAAGAGGAAGAGGTCATCGCCGCACTCCTCGATCATCCATCCGACCGGTTCGCGGGGAAACGGGGTGAAGAACAGCTGACGGTGGACGAAGTCGCTGGCCTTCATCGACAGGTTGCGCATCGTTTTCTCGCCCCGTCCGAAGGTGGCCTGGCACAGATCGAGTCGCCGAAGCCATGGCACCACCCACATGGCTCCTTGTTCGATGCAGCCCCCCATCAGAGCCGGGTGGGCATCGAGCACGCCGTCGAGGACCATGGCCGACAGGAACTGCTCGGGCACCTGGTGGATGGCCATGTAGTCCTTGCCGCGGATGTTCTCGCCCCCGCCGAGGAAGTCGCTGACAGGGCGTCCGTTCTCGTGGAAGGCCGGCTTCAGGGCGCGCCCTGCGCCCCCGATGTGAAGCATGAACGGAACCCCTCGCTCTTCCAGGGTCGACCACACGGGGTCGTAGTCGGGGTGTGTCGGCGACAGGCCCTTGCCCGGATGCGAGGGGAACAGCATGGCGCCGCAGCCGAGGTCGAGCGCCTCGGTGACCAGCTCGAGGGTCAGCTCGGGCCCGAACCATCCGACCTGGCCGACCGCGATCATGCGGGGGTCGTCGGTGCAGAAGTCGGCCATGCCGCGGTTGAGCGCCCGCGTGCCCCCGGCCACGAGTTCGACATCGTCGCCGAGGAACTGCGTCGGAGCGAACGTCGCGAACACCAGCTGGCTCGAGAAACCCAGCAGATCGAGAGCCCGGCTGCGCTCGGCGCGGTCGAACGCACCAAGGGCGTGCCACCCCTTCGCGGTCATCAGTTGTTCCTCGAGCGCGGCTGCGGCACCGGCATCGCCTCGGCGCGCGGCGGCCTGCGCGACCGCGCCGGCGGCGAGTTTGCCGGCACCGCCCAGGTAGAGCGGACGGATGCGGTCGCGGATGTCGGGGTCGGCGTACGACTCGAGCCAATCGGGCAACTCCATGACGTGGCTGTCGGCGTCGTGTACGACCCCGACGATCTCGGCTTCTTCCACGTACGTGCTCATTGCTTCCCCCGAAGTCGTGCGTTGCGTGCCGAACCAGTCTGCCCGAGAACGCCGACGAGCGCAGTCCGCTCGGGCCGCTAGCGGCCGAGCGCGGTCTCGACCGCTGTCACGTAGTCGGTGAGGCGTGACCCGATCTCGAAACCCACGTCGGGATCGGAGAGATCGGGATCGGACCACACCTCCGACAGCCGTCGCCAGCTCGCACGGCCGAGAAAGGGTCCGGCGACAGCTTCGGGTCCCAGCACCGGTCGCCACAACTCCTCACTCGCGAGCACGCGGTCGAGCAGGGCCTGGTTGTCCGCCTCGCTGGTGTGCTCCGCGTGCCAGCCCACCTCGATCGCGAGAACCGAGGCGTCTTCCACGAGCTCGGCCGACACGACCTGGGCCTCGTAGTGCGCCCGGGTCGCCTCGCCCGCGCCGTACCAGAGCTTGAGGGCCCAGCGACGGGAGCGGACCTCGAAGTCGGCGAAATCGGGAGGGACGAGTGAACCGACGACGTCGGCGACCTCGTCGAAAAGGTGCTGTTCCATCGGACGGTCACCGTAGAGGCACGGTGGCCCTCACGAGCCAGGGGTGGCGTGCCGTGGCGCTTCGGCTACCGTTGTTGTGCTCGTGGCCGCAGTGGCGACGGCACGAAAGGACCCATGGCAGGAAGCACCGACGTCATCGTTTTCGAGGGTGAGGTCATCGAGGCGTTGCCCGGCGGCATGTTCAAGGTGAAGCTCGAGAACGATCACGAGGTGCTCGCCTACATCTCCGGCAAGATGCGCCGCAACCGCATCCGCGTCCTGCTGGGCGATCGCGTGCAGGTCGAGCTCTCACCGTACGACCTCACCAAGGGTCGCCTCGTCTATCGCTGGAAGTAGCTCCGAAGGCCGAATCCGGCCGGGGTGATCGTCCAACAGCCGGAGGGTCGCTGTCCCCGGCCGGCACGATGGTCCCCTGCATCGGCTCGTGGCGATCAGCCGTAGATGATGCGGGTGATCCAGTCGGCGACGAGCGCCGGCCGCTCTTCTCCGTCGATCTCGACGGTGATCGTGCGGGTCGATTGGATGGTGTTGTCGCCCTTGAGCTCGGCGTTGGCGAGGACCGCCGACGCTCGGATGCGCGAGCCGACCTTGACCGGGCTCACGAAGCGGACCTTGTCGAAGCCGTAGTTGATGCCCATGACGACGCCGGCGAATCGGCTGGCATCCTGGGGGATCGAGCCGGTGAGGTGGGTCAGCATCGACAGGGTCAGGAACCCGTGGGCGATGGTTGTCCCGAACGGGGTGGCCTTGGCCGCTTCGGGATCGATGTGGATGAACTGATGGTCGATGGTGACGTCCGCGAACGTGTTGATGCGCTCTTGATCGACCTCGAACCAATCACCCACTCCCTCGTGCTCGCCGATCGCGGCCCGGTACTCCTCGAATGCCTTTGCTGCTGCTTCGCTCATGGCCGACGACCGTAGACGACGGCACGTCCACCCGGGTGAACTGTGGAGCGACCGGTGGACAACGGGTGGACAACTGAGATGAAGCTGGGGGTAACCGAGAAATGCTGTGTACAACCCTGTGGATTCGCAAATACCCCTTGACCTGGGGTTTTGGAGGGTGCAGAGTGGCTCTCAGCCGGTCGGAAGCGACGGTGCGGAACTCGCCAGCGACGATGGTGGAAACACCAACGGAGCATGAGGAAAGCACTCGAACGGAACGCCGGTGAGGAAATGAGCCCATCGGGTCGCCGAAGCTCCGAGGCCGCAAGGCCACAGAGACGAGGAGGCCGCCGAGCGCTCCGGTCGAAAGACCGCGGCGGACGGTTGGGTCGACGAACAGGCTCGCCCCTGGTCGCAGGCCCCGAACCTCAGCTCACCGAGGGAGACCTCGGTGGATGAGGGCCAAAAAACCGAACGCCCGCCGGGCGAAAGCCAGACGGACGTTCGGTCCAGAAGATGTCTTCGAGAACGGTATATCCGCTCACTTCGACATCGGTGGATGCTCAGACCGATTGACGCCCCGGTGCGTCGTGAAGGCTTCGGCCCGACCGACCACCGGGGCGTTTCTATCGTGGCGGGCCGTCCGGGTCGAGGACGGCGGCGTCGATGAGTTCGCGACCGGCGAGCGGCGCACGAAGGGTGATGGGGACCGCGCGGTACTCGGCGATCGCCGGGCAGGCGACGTCCTCGGATCCTGCTTCGGGGCCGGTGAACAGGGCGATCGTGACGGTGAGGGCGGTCTCGGTGACCTCGACCCGATCGACGATCGTGCACGGTGCGGGAGCGGAGGTGAAACTCACCCAGTGGGTGGTGTCGACACCGTCGCCGTCGTCGCGAACCTCGTCCCAGGGCTGCGGGGTCGACAGGTTGACGGTCCCCGGCTCGCTGAGTGTGGGCTCGGGCCGAACGGGGCTCGACCCGTCGCCCGGCTCGTCCGGAGGGGTGGCACCCGGACTTCCCCCGGGACCGGTGTCCTGGCAGTCGGGTGCGCCGGCGAGGCAGCTCCCCGTGGCTCCACCGGCGCTGACCGCGTCGTCCTGCGAGGCCGTGTCGTCGGAGCCACCACACGAGGCGGCGGCCAGCGCCAACACGGTTCCGATGACGAGCGCGTGGAGATGACGCCCGGGTCCAGCCCTCACGGTGCTCCTTCCACATCGTCGACAGGTGTCCGTCAACAGCGTCGCAGATGGCTTGGCCGATTCCTCGGCACGCAGCTCTCCTCAGGCGTTGGTCCGAAGTGCACGCCGAACCCGCTCGACACTGACCGGGGTTCGGGTGCCGACCTGTTGCGCGAACAACCCGACGCGGAGCTCTTCGAGCATCCACCCGATCTCTTCGGTGCGTTCGGGGCCGAGGAACCCAGCGCGCGTCGCGAGCTCGGTCTCCAGCTCTGCGAGGGTGGCGGTGTGCTCGGCGTCTCGGCCGGCGGCCTGGGTCATCCGTTCGACCCGGTGCTCAGCCGCGGTGAGCAGCCGGTCCAGGTCGCCGAGACGCGAACCGAGACGGGTCGCGACCCCGGGGGACAGCAGGCGGTCGAGGTGCACTCGGAGGTCGACGACGGAGGCGTCCAGGTCGGGACTCGACAACCTCTCGGTCGCCGCCCGGATCGCCGCGGCACGCGCGAGCGCCCGAGCGACGATGATCGCGTGCTCGGTCGCACGGTCGAGCACCTGATCTCTGGCGCGCCGTACCAGCGAGCTCAGCGCATCGCCCGTGCGCGGGGGCCCGCCCGGCTCGTCGGCGAGTTGGTCGATCGCGGCACCGATGCAGTCATCGAGCACCTCGACCAACCTGCCGCGAGCCGCGCCGGCGAGCGCGAGACTGGTGTCGTTCGGCAGTCGCCGGGCCAGCGCCTTGCGGGGATCGGTCAACCGGGCGAGGACGAGCGCTCTGACGCCGCGTCGGTGCTCGTCGAGCGCCGCACGCGGGTCGTCGAGCACGCGGAGTGCCACCACGCCGTTCTCGACCACCAGCGCAGGATGTCCGACGACGGGTCCGGACGGTCCGTCGACCTCGACCGTCTCCGGGATCTCGCCGAGGTCGTCGATCTCCACGACCGACCGCTCGATCGCGCCGAACAGGCTGGACAAGGCCACCCTCACGTTCCCGGCAACTTTCGCCTTGAGGCGGCCGAGGTCCTTTCCCGCCGCGACGAGCCCCCCGTCCTCGCCGAACACCGCAAAGGTCATGCGGAGGTTTCGTGGGACGTCGAGCCATCCGAATTCGGTCGGCTCGATCGGCAGGCCGGCGCGAGATCGAACCTCTTCTGCGAGGACGTCGGCCAGCGGTCCTTCTGCGGGATCCCGAGTCGCCACGATGGCGGCAGCGGTCTCGGCCACGGGTGAGAGCTCCCGGCGGATGGGCTTCGGCAAGGTCCGCAACAGTGCCTCGACGAGCTGCCGTCGGAATCCGGGGACCTGCCAGTCGAACCCTGCTTCGCCGATCTGATTGAGCGAGCGCACGTCGAAGTGGGCCATGACGCCGTCGGTGGCGGACTCGGGATTGAACTCATAGGTGAGCGGGATGTCGAGGGCGATGCCCGGCCAGAAGTCCGGGTAGGCGTCGGAGTCGACGTCGTCGGCGACCTCGCCGAGCAGCGTCTCCGGGTCGAACCGGAGCGGATCGGGTTCGGTCTCGTGCGTGCGCTTGCGCCACCGGTTGAAGTGTCCGACCGAGGTCACGTCGCTGCCCACGACTCGGTCGTAGTGATCGAACAGCAGGTGGTCGCCGATCACCAGGTCGCTTCGACGCGCCCGTTCGGCCAGCGACCGCGTGTCGGCCAGCGCGGCTCGGTTCGCATCCAGAATCGGGACCGGGAGGTCGATGTCGCCGCTGACCAGGCCGTGGTCGATGAACAGGTCGCGAGCTGCTGACTGGTCGACCTGCGCGTACGGGACCGTGCGGTCGGCGATGAGTGGCAGCCCGTACAGCGTGACCCGTTCGGTGCAGACGGCACGGCCTCGTCGTCGGTCCCATCGGGGATCGCCGTGACTTCGCTTGACCAGGTGCGAGCCGATGCGCTCGGCCCACTCGGGCTCGATGCGGGCGGCCGTCCGGCCCCAGAGGCGATTGGTCTCGGTCAGCTCTCCGGCCATCACCCAGTCCGGACGGTTGCGGCGCAGTGCACTGTCGCGGGTGATCAGGAACCGGGCGTCTCGTGCGCCGCGGTACTCGTCGCGGTCGCCCTCGCGCATCCCGACGTGCGACAACAGGCCGGCCAGCACCGACCGGTGAATGGCGTCGTGATCGTCGGGGCGTGAACTGATCGACAGTCCCATGTCGCGGACGATCTTGCGGAGTTGGCGATCGAGATCCTGCCACTCGCGTATCCGCAGGAAGTGGAGGAACTCGGCCCGGCACATCCGACGGTAGGCGTTGCCCGAGGAGGCCTTGCGCGCCTCCCGGAGGTACTCCCAGAGGTCGACGTACGCGATGAAGTCTGATCCTGACTCCCCGAATCGGCGGTGGGCTGCGGTGGCGTCGGTTCGCTTGTCGCTGGGGTACTCGCGCGGATCCTGGATGGCCATCGCGGACGCGATGATCAGCACCTCTCGGATGCACCCCTCGGCCTCGGCTTCGAGGATCATTCGACCGAGGCGCGGGTCGACGGGCAGCCGCGCCAGCTTTCTCCCCAGCTCGGTGAGGTCGCCTTCGGCATCGAATGCCGCGAGTTCTTCGAGGAGGCGGATGCCGTCGGTGATCGCGGCGGTGTCGGGGGGTTCGACGAACGGGAAGTCGGCGACCGGCCCCAGGCGTAGGGCAGCCATCTGCAGGATCACCGAGGCGAGGTTGGTCCGAAGGATCTCGGGTTCGGTGAAGTCGGGCCGTTGGTCGAAGTCGGGTTCGGCGTACAGGCGGATGCACACCCCGGGAGCCACCCGGCCACAGCGGCCGGCTCGTTGGTCCGCCGATGCCTTGGAGATCGCCTCGATCGGGAGGCGCTGCACCTTCAACCGCCGGCTGTAGCGCGAGATGCGTGCGGTGCCGACGTCGACGACCGAACGGATGCCGGGCACGGTGAGCGAGGTCTCCGCGACGTTCGTCGCCAACACCACCCGACGCTTGTCGTGGCGGGCGAAGATCCGTTGTTGCTCCGCCGCGGACAGCCGCGCATACAGGGGCAGGATCTCGGTGTCGGGGAGCTTCAGGGCCGCAAGCGCGTCTGCGGCATCATGGATCTCGCGTTCACCACTCAGGAACACGAGGGTGTCCGATGCGTCTTCGGTCCACAGCTCGGTGACGGCATCGCAGATCGCATCGTTCTGATCCCGGTCGTCGTCGTCCTCGGTGCCGAACGGTCGATAGCGCATCTCGACCGGGTACGAGCGACCCGACACCTCGATCACCGGTGCGGCGAAGTGATCGGCGAACCGTTCCGTGTCGATCGTCGCCGACGTCACGATCACCTTCAGGTCCGGCCGTCGGGGCAGCAGGCGAGTCAGATAGCCGAGCAGGAAGTCGATGTTGAGGCTCCGCTCGTGGGCCTCGTCGAGAATGAGCGTGTCGTACCGCCGCAGGTCGGGGTCTCGTCGGGTTCGAGCGAGCAGGATGCCGTCGGTCATGACCTGGAGGCGGGTGTCGGGTCCGACCCGGTCGTCGAAGCGGATCGTCGAGCCGACGAGACCCCCGACCGTGGTGCCCAGTTCGTCGGCGACGCGGGCGGCCACGGCTCGGGCAGCGAGGCGACGCGGTTGGGTGTGCCCGATCAATGCCTCAGCGCCCCGCCCCAGCTCGAGGCACATCTTCGGCAACTGGGTGCTCTTGCCCGAACCGGTCTCGCCGGCCACGATCACCACCTGGTTGGCGGTGATGGTCTCGAGCAGTTCTTGCCGGCGTGCCGTGATCGGCAGATCGGCTGGGTAGCTGATGTCGAGATCAACCGTCATCGCGCCACGAGGCTCGCACACTCGGTGATCACACAGGTGCGTCGACGAGGAATCCGCCGGACTGCCGGTGCCACAGGCCGGCGTAGGTGCCGCCGGCCTCGATCAGGTCGCGGTGGGTGCCCTCCTCGATGATGTGGCCCTCGTCGATGACGATCAGTCGATCCATTCGTTGCACCGTGCTCAGGCGGTGGGCGACCACCAGCGCCGTGCGGTCGCGCATGAGCTCGAGCAGTGCCTCCTGGATGAGCGCTTCGGACTCCGAGTCGAGGGCACTCGTCGCCTCGTCGAGCACCAGGATCGGGGCGTCTCGGAGGATCGCCCGAGCAATGGCGACCCGTTGCCGCTGGCCGCCCGACAGCTTGACGCCGCGCTCGCCGACGAGGGTGTCGTAGGCGCGGGGAAGCTGGGTGATGAACTCATCGGCGTGCGCAGCCCGGGCCGCGATGCAGACCTCAGCGGCGGTCACCTCGGGGCGACCGAACGCGATGTTCTCGTGGATCGTGCGGTGGAACATCACCGGGTCCTGCGGCACGTAGGCGATCTGGCTGCGGAGGTCGGCCTGTCGGATCGTGCGGACATCCTGGCCACCCACGACGACCGCTCCGTCCTCGATGTCCATCAACCGAAGCAGGAGTCGGGTGATGGTGGTCTTGCCGCCGCCGGAGCGACCGACGAGTCCGATCTTCTCGCCGCTGGCGACGCGCAGGTCGAGGTCGGTGAACAGCGGGGTGGCCGCGTCGCCGTGCCGGAATCGGACGTGCCGGAACTCGACACTCGAATCGGTGGGGGCGAACGGCATCGGCTCGGCGGGATCGACCACCGTCGGATCGTCGAGGAGTAGTTCGGTGAACTGCGCGGCCTCGGTCAGTGAGCTCTCGATGGCGCGGTAGATCTGGTTGAGCTCGAAGAGGATCTTGGTCGCTTGTGCGTAGTACGTGAAGGTGACGAAGACCGTCTCGACGCGGTCGAGGTCGGCGAGGCGGATGGCGAGGACGAGGCCGAGCACGTTCGTGAGCACCGACATGGGTGCGACGAGGCCGTCGACGTAGAAGTTGTGGAAGTCCCAACTCCGGATGTTGAGTCGACGATGGCGGTCGACGTTGCGCTGATGAGCGTCGGACTCGTCGTCTTCGGCCGATTGGGCCCGGACGGCCTCCATGTTCGCGATCGTGTCGGCGACCCTCCCGGCAACGGCGGCCGACGCGGCCTCGCGCTCGTCGACGATCGCCTGACGGCGGCGGATCAGCGGTGCCACCAGCCCGACGGTGATGAGCAGCATGACGAGCAGGCTGAACACCAGCCACGGGCTGAAGCGCCACAGGATCACCGAGGCGAACAGCAGCGGGACGAGGTTGCCGAACACCCGCATCGACAAGGTGTCACCGAACGCCTCGAAGTTGCGTCCGTACGACACGAGGCGCTTGGTGAGCGAGCCCGCGAAGTTGTCGTGGAAGAACACGGCATCCTTGGCGAGGAGCTCGTCCATGCCCGACGTCGTCAGGTTCTCGATGGCCACCGCATCGGTTCGGTTGAGGAAGTAGATGCCGATGCGCCACCACACCTCGCCCGCCAGCAGGCAGGCGGCGAACAGGAGGAGTTCGGGCGTGAGCGAGTCGATCGTGAAGTCGGCGTCGCCGGCGGCGTCGAGCACGCGGGCGATGACGAGCGGTGGGAGATAGAACACGAACACGTTGCCGACCGCCGGCAGCAGCATCGCCGGGATCGCATGCCGCCATCCGCGTCGCAGTTCACCGAAGTAGTCGTGCCGTGCTCGCGCCAGGGCGCGCCGCCGTCGTGGCGAGTCGCGCTCGAGCGCGTCCTCCCCGATGTCGATCACCCGTCAATGGTGTCGAGTTCGGGCAAGCGCTGCCACCGACTTTCTTCGCGCAGCCCGTGGAAGCGGCCTTCAATCTCGTGCTGCCGGGCGCACCGGTGCAGCGAGCTGCACGAGGTCGGGACTTGCGTCGTTCGGCTGCACGAGGTTCGTCAGTCGGCGGCCCGGAGTGCGGCGACCAGGGTGTCGGCGACCGCCAGCGGCGCGGCGTCGATACGGCGGGCCACCACCAGATCGCGCTCGGCGATCGGCTCGCGGCGAGCCCGTTCAAGCGGATCGGGGCCCGATTCGGCCTGCACGATGGGGAGCACGGTCCAGCCGAGGCCCAGGTTGACCATCTCGCGCAAGACCTCGGGCTGGTGCGATTCGGCGACGACGTCGAAGCGGGCGCCGAGCGACTCGAGACCGTCGGCGATGAGGCTCCGGGTGTGCGATCCCTCGGGGAACGTGACCCACGGCCCCCAGTCCTTGGGTCGAGCGCGTCGGCCAACCTGTTCGGGTGGGGCGTAGACCGCAAGTGCGTCGCCTCGAAGGCGCAACCACTCGACCCCCTCCACCGGGCGCGGCGGCTCGACGCACACCACGAGATCGAGCTCGGCCGTGGCCAGGTCGGCCAACAGCGGACTCGACGGCGCGACGGCCAGGCGAAGCTCGACATCGGGTCGCTCGGCTCGGAACTCACGGAGGACGGCGGGGTAGTGGTTGACGGCCGCAGCATCGATCATGCCGAGGCGCAGTGACCCTTCGGCACCTGACCGGGCCCGCTCGGCCCAGGCCGCGAGGTCCCGCGTCGAGGCGACGACGGCCTCGGCATGGGCGAGAACGGGGTCAGCAGCCGAGGTCAGCCGACGACGGCGCCCGTCGCGTTCGAACAGGGTGACACCCACCCGACGTTCGAGTTCGGCAAGTCCTTGCGACAGCGCAGATGGCGAGACCCCCACGTGGCTTGCAGCATCGGCCCACGTCGACCCGTCACCCACCGCGACCAGGTATTCGAGTTGCTGGACGGTGAGATTCGGGAGGGTTGCCACCCGATGCATGATAGATGAGGAAAGCTTCACAAATATTGCCAACTCATCAGAAGTACCGCACAATGTTCTTCATGTCTGAACCTCGCTCGATCGCTCCCTCTTCCGGAAAGCTGGGCGTCCTCACCCCAGGCCTCGGTGCCGTCGCCTCGACCTTCATCGCAGGGGTGCTCGCCACCCGCGCCGGGACCTCCCAGCCAATCGGCTCGATGTCCCAGATGGCCCACATCCGGCTCGGCGATCGCGCCGACAACCGCAACCCGCTGATCAAGGACTTCGTCCCGATCGCATCGCTCGACGACCTGGTCTTCGGCGGATGGGACCCGATCTCGCCCAACGCCCTCGAGGCCGCCCGCACGGCCGGCGTGCTCGAAGAGCGCGACCTCGCGCCGATCTCGGCCGAGATGGAGGGCATCGTCGCCATGGACGCGGTCTTCGACCAGTCGTGGGTCAGCCGGCTCGAAGGCACCCGGGTCAAGACCGGTGACTCGAAGATGGATCTCGCCGAACAGCTGATCGCCGACATCGAGAACTTCCGCATCGAGAACGACTGCGACCGGATCGTCATCGTGTGGTGCGGTTCGACCGAGGCCTACCGCGACCTCACCGAGGTGCATCAGAGCATCGACGCGTTCGAGCAGGGTCTGCGCGACAGCGACGACATGATCAGCCCCAGCCAGATCTACGCCTATGCCGCCCTCCAGTCGGGGGTTCCGTTCGCCAACGGCGCACCGAACCTGTCGGTCGACATCCCGTGCATGATCGAGCTCGCCGAGCGCAACGGCGTGCCGATCGCAGGCAAGGACTACAAGACCGGTCAGACCCTCATGAAGACGATCCTCGCTCCTGGGCTCAAGTCACGGATGCTCGGCCTGCGGGGGTGGTACTCGACCAACATCCTCGGCAACCGCGACGGTGAGGTGCTCGACGATCCCGAGAACTTCAAGTCGAAGGAGGTCAGCAAGCTCGGCGTGCTCGACACGATTCTCCAGCCCGAGGCCTATCCCGAGCTGTACGGCAACATCGACCACGTCGTGCGCATCAACTACTACCCGCCCCGCGGCGACAACAAGGAGGGCTGGGACAACATCGACATCTTCGGGTGGATGGGGTACCCGATGCAGATCAAGGTCAACTTCCTCTGCCGTGACTCGATCCTCGCCGCGCCGCTCGTCCTCGACCTGGCGCTCTTCATGGACCTCGCGTCACGCGCTGGCGAGTCGGGCGTGCAGGAGTGGCTGAGCTTCTACTTCAAGGCCCCCCAGCCGGCTCACCCCGATCTCGATCCCGAGCACGACATCTTCATTCAACAGACCAAGCTGAAGAACACCCTTCGTGAATGGATGGGCGAGGCTCCGGTCACGCATTCCGAGGCGGGCTGATCGTCGACCGTGTCGCCGACCGATGGTGCGCTGACGCTCCGGCTCACAGAACTGACAGAGCGCTTCCGGCGCTCGCTGTTCGCGGTGCCGGCTCTGTGGGTCCTCGCCTTGATCGCGCTTTCGCGGCTGACGCTCGCCGTCGACGAGCGATCCCAGAACGACGAGCTTCCGAGTGTGTTCTCCACCACGGTCGACAGCGGTCGAGCCCTGCTCGCCTCCATCGCCTCGGGCACCATCACGGCGGCCTCGGTCGTGTTCTCGCTCACCCTGGTCTCGGTGCAAATGGCGTCGTCGCAGTTCTCGCCGCGCACGCTCAGGAACTTCCTGGGCGACCGGTTCCAGCAGAACGTGTTCGGGATCGTCCTCGGTACGTTCGCGTTCTCGATCGCCATTCTCCGCCAGATCAGGGAACCGCTGCGCGACGGTGGATCGCCCCTCATTCCTCAGTTCGGCATCACCGTGGCCACGGTCATGGCGCTCGTCTCGTTGTTCGCGCTGCTCGGGTCGATCAATCGCACCGCCCGCAGTCTCCGAGTCACCTCGGTCGCCAAGCAGATCGTCGAGGAGACGCTGTCGACCATCGACGACCGGTTCCCGCTCGATCGGCAGCCGATGGCCGTCTCGGCACCAGGACGGCTTCCGTCGCCGGTCGAACCCGTCGACGACCACTTCGAACCCGCCGCCGTGGTCACGGCCGACACGACCGGATGGATCCAACAGATGAGCATCGACGCGCTCGCCGAGAGCCTCCCGGAGGGATCCGCAATCCGACTCGACGTGTCCGTCGGGAGCTACATCAGCCGTGGACAGGTGCTCGCCACCATTTCGCCGATTCCCGAGGTCGACGCGGCGATGATGCGCGACCTCCGGAGCGCGTGCTCCATCGGCGACACCCGCACGCTGCAGAGCGACGTCGCCTACGGCATCCTCCAACTCGAGGACATCGCGCTGCGCGCCCTTTCGCCCGGCATCAACGATCCCAACACTGCGATCGCCATCGTCTCCCAGATGGGCACGATCCTGCTCGATCTGCTCGGTCGCGATCTCGAGCCACGAGTGTCGGACGTGCGAGGCCGCACCGTGCGCCGCCCGGTGGAGCCCGACTTCGGCGACTACCTCGGCGCCGCGCTCGACAAGGTCCGGCGCGCGGCGCGTGACGAGCCCGCGGTGCTGTCGTCGATCCTCCGGATGCTCGCCATGGTGCGCGACGAGCTCGACCGGCGGCGCCAGCTCCGGACCGAGGTCGCTGATCTCATCGAGCACGAGGCGTCGCTGATCGTGGCCGAGGCAGAGCGATGCGCAGCCCTCGACGAGGACACGGCCGCCGTCGGGCAGCTTGCGCTCGAGCTGTCGCTGATCGAACAGAGCTCCGGGCCCCGACGAGGGTGAGGTCGCACACCGCGACCACCTGGTTTGCCCACACCGGCGGCTTGAGCTCGCGAGTGTTGCATGGGCGCTACGTTGCCGCTCCGTGAGCGACGCGATGCCCGAGGACCTGACCCGGTCGAGCCGCGACCGGGGAACCTCGGGTAGGCAGCTCCAGGCGTGGCTGAGGTCGGTGACGGGCGACGACGACGCCACGGTCGGTGAGGTCACGTCGCCCGAATCGAACGGGATGTCCTCGGAGTCGTTGCTCTTCGATGCCACGGTGCTCGGTCGCGAAGAACGGCTGGTGGCCCGGGTCGCACCCGACCTGTCCGACGTGCCGGTGTTCCCGACGTACGACCTCGAGCTCCAGTATCGGGTGATGGGTCTGGTCGCCGAACACAGCTCGGTTCCGGTCCCGCGCACCCGCTGGCTCGAACTCGACGAGAACCCGCTCGGCGCCCCGTTCTTCGTGATGGACCGAGTCGACGGCGAGGCCGCATCTGATGTCCCGCCCTACACGTTCGAAGGAGCCCTGGTCGACGCCGATGCTTCAACCCGAGCGGCGTGCGAACGCAATGCCGTCGGACTGGTCGCCGGCATCCACTCGATCGACATCGGTCCGCTCGACACGGACTTCCTCGAGCTCGACCGCCCGGGCGACACGCCATTGCGACGCCACGTCGCCGAGTGGGACGCCTATCACGAGTGGGTCCGGGGCGACCGGGTTCACCCGATTCTCAGGGACGGGCGGGCCTGGCTCGAGGAGAACTGGCCCAACGAGACGCCCGCCGTCATCAGCTGGGGAGACAGCCGGATCGGCAACGTCCTGTGGCAGGGCATCGAACCGGTCGCAGTCCTCGACTGGGAGATGGCGGGCCTCGGTCCGCGCGAGCTCGACCTCGGGTGGATGCTCTTCCTCCATCAGTTCTTCCAGCGCATCGCCGAGACCTTCGAACTGCCCGGCCTCCCCGACTTCATGCAACGCGACCGGGTCGTCGCGACCTATGTCGAGATGACCGGTGTCGAGCCGGTCGACCTCCACTGGTACGAGACCTACACCGCGTGGCGGCACGGCATCATCATGGCCCGCATCCAGGCGCGCAGCGTCCACTTCGGTCAGGCCGAATGGACCGACGACGTCGATGCGCCGATCCTCCATCGCGACCAGATCGCCGAACTGATCAGTCGGTGAGCCGCCCAACCCACGATCTTCGTTGCTCTACCGCCAACTATTGGCCAGAGAACAACAAGGATCCGGGGTGGGAGCTCGGGTGGCGAGGGTGAGCGCCGAGATCGTCTGTCCCGAGTGCGGTGAAGACGACGACCTCCGCGGTGAGCGGATCGACGAACTGATCCACATCACCTGTGGGTCGTGCGGCCGTGCGTGGGATCGCGACCCGTCACCCCGGTGTCCGATCTGCGACTCCGATGATCTGCATGCGTGTCTGAAGGCGGTCGTCGAGCGTTCACGCGGGACGCAGTTGTCGGTCGTCGGTACCGAGGTCGTCCATCTCTGCCGGGTGTGTGACGCCGGAGCCCTCGAGTCGTATCGCCTGTCGGGCACGCTGCTGATGCCCGAAGAGTTGCCCACCGTCGGCCCCGAGCAGGACGCATGAGGCGGGCCTGATGGGCGAGGTCCACCTGCTCGCCAATCCCGCGTCGGGGACCGCCGACGAGGGTGACCGGGCAGCGGTGTCTCGCCAGATCTCGGCAGCGGGACACGAGGTGATCGACATCACCGGCGGCTCCTCGGATGCGTCGAGCCGGGCCGTCGAAGCGATCGTGGCGGACGGAGCCGAGAGACTGGTGGTGGTCGGCGGCGACGGGCTGGTGCACCTCGCACTGCAGGCCGTCGCCGAGTCGACCACGGTCATGGGGCTGGTTCCCCAGGGCACCGGAAACGACTTCGTCCGAGCTCTCGGCCTGCTCGACCTCTCGCTCACCGAACAGGTCGACGCGGCGCTGTCCGATGGCGTGCCCGTCGATGTACTCAAGACCACTCATGGCTGGGTCGGTACGGTCGCCACGCTCGGGTTCGCCGGCGACGTGACCGCGCGCGCCAATGCGATGAGCTGGCCGCGAGGCGAATCGGTCTATTCGATCGCCACGATTCTGCAGCTTCCCCGGCTGCGGCAGCTCGAGCTGACCTTCACCGTCGATGGAGTCGCCGAGTCGACCTCGACCACGATGCTGTCGATCGGCAACACCAAGTACTTCGGCGGGGGCATGAAGATCTGCCCGGGCGCGGTGCCGACGGGCGGGTTCTTCGAGGCGACAACGGTCGGCGGGGTCGGCCGCCTGTCGCCTCGAAGAAC
>Ga0307378_10004054_pt1 | contig 21130 bp, 10 predicted proteins | sample UN1MG_FD_202238 | JGI IMG/M metagenome (GOLD analysis project Ga0307378, IMG submission 202238) | Soil microbial communities from Risofladan, Vaasa, Finland - UN-1 | ecosystem: Environmental > Terrestrial > Soil > Coastal area > Acid sulfate soil | place: Finland: Risofladan, Vaasa | collected... | reverse complement strand
TTGCCATTTTCGGGATTAACTGCAAACTGTATATTTGAACCACCAGTTTCAACGCCAATAGCACGTATAATCTTTATAGCCGCATCTCGCATAATCTGATATTCTTTATCAGTGAGTGTCTGCGCAGGAGCGACTGTGATGCTATCTCCGGTATGGATACCCATAGGGTCAAGGTTTTCAATCGAGCAGATAATAACGACATTGTCTTTTCTGTCTCTCATTACCTCGAGTTCATATTCTTTCCAGCCAATGACGGATTCTTCCACAAGAACCTGATTCTTGGGGCTCAGGTTTAATCCCCAATGAATATATTCCTCATATTCTTCGATATTGTAGGCCACATTTCCGCCCATGCCGCCCAATGTGTATGATGGCCTTATGATAGCTGGGAAACCAACATATTTAATTATGTCCTGAGCTTCTTGCCAACTGTGAGCATAGCCACTTTGGGGAACATCAAGCCCAATATCGCCGATAATCTTTTTGAACCTACATCGTTCTTCAGCCCTTTTAATTGATTTTAGATTGGCCCCAAGCAGCTTAACGTTATGTTTTTTTAGGATTCCTCTTTCCGCCAAAGCCACGGCAGCATTCAAACCTGTCTGTCCACCCAATGTTGGCAGGAGACTGTCCGGCTTTTCGGCGCAAATTATTTTTTCGATTATTTCCGGAGTAATCGGTTCAATGTAAGTTCTATAGGCCATCTCAGGATCGGTCATTATCGTTGCAGGATTGCTGTTAACCAGTATAACTTTGAATCCCTCCTGCTTTAGAACCTTGCACGCCTGTGTACCGGAATAGTCAAATTCACAGCCCTGGCCTATGACGATGGGGCCGGAACCTATGATTAGAATCTTTTTGATGTCTTTTCGTTTCGGCATTGTTTCCTTTCTCGATTCCTTTAAATCATTGACCTCAGTATTCTCTTATTTATCATTAAATCCCTCAGAAGCATAAAGGTTTGTTATTGGCATTCGCCTGTCTTTGCCAAATGCTTTCGGAGTGATTTTAATCCCAGGCGGCGATTGCCTTCTTTTATATTCGCTACGATCAACCATATTAATTACCTGTTTAACAACAGTTTTTGGCAAGCCTTCTTCTATCAACTGAGAAGCTGACTTGTCTTCTTCCACATAACCTTTAAGTACGCGATCAAGCCTGTCATACTGTGGCAACGAGTCGATATCTTTTTGATTTTCTCTGAGTTCTGCACTTGGAGGCCGTTTTATAATGCTGGGAGGGATAATTGGATGATGATGGATGTTGTTGATGTATTCGGCTAATTGATAAACCATTGTTTTGGGCACATCCTTAAGTACCGCAAAACCACCGGCTGTGTCGCCATAAAGAGTGGCGTATCCAACAGCTGTTTCGCTTTTGTTGCTTGTGGTCAGGACAAGCCAGCCGTAACTGTTACTCAAAGACATAAGTATGCATCCGCGAATCCTCGCCTGAAGATTTTCATAAGCTATTGTCTCGGTAGACCATTTATCAAATTTACCAAACAAGCTATTGAACTTATCAATCACCGTTTCAATGGGAGTACTATAAAACTCGATATCCATATTCTCGGCCAGTATTTGTGCATCTTTAATCGTCTCAGGACTATTGAAATTCGATGGCATGGTTATCCCAACAACATTTTTTGCTCCTAAAGCATTTACAGCAATCGCAGCAGTCAGAGATGAATCTATACCACCACTCAAACCGATTATAACCTTGGAAAAATTGTTTTTTCGTACATAGTCTTTGGTGCCAAGTATCAAGGCATTATAGATCTCAGTGATTGAATCAATTGGTGTAGAATTGCAGGCCTTATAGTTTTTCAGGCTTTTGACGTTAATCCCGCCGTTGTTATTGACTGTTGAAAAATCCGCCATCAACATATCTTCTTCAAACGCCTTTGCCTGACAAATAATCTGCCCCGAAGAATCAACAAACATACTTCGGCCATCAAATACCAATTCATCCTGACCACCAACAAGATTGCAGTATGCAATAGCACAATTAAAATGTTTTGCACACTGACTAAGAATTTGCTGTCGTTGTTCGATTTTACCTGTGTGAAAAGGAGACGCTGAGATATTTACGATTATGTTTATCGGTGGTGTTTTTTCAAATAAGTTATCCATCCATTTGAGCCGCCATATATCCTCACAAATTGTGAAACCGAAAGTAAGGTTGCCTATTTTCATATACACTGCTTCGGTGCCGGGACGAAAATAGCGTCTTTCATCAAAAACACCGTAATTAGGCAGAACACTTTTATGGTAGATTTTCTTGATCCGGCCTTCTTGCAGCACAGCAAGCGAATTATAATAGCCCTTTTCGTTAGCCTCTGCAAAACCGGTGATAATGGTAACATCGGGACAATTCTTTGCCAGATGTTCGACAGCTAATCGATTATCATTTAGAAACTGCTCTTTAAGCAGCAGGTCTTCAGGAGGGTATCCGCACACGCTCATCTCAGGGAATACCACAATATCTGAACCAAGCTCAAAAGCCTTGATACTCAGATCCTGCATCCGGTTGACATTGCCCTTAATGTCACCTACTGAGGCGTTAAATTGTGCCAATGCTATTCTCATAATCAGTTATTGTTAACTTTCGCTTTTACTTTTTAGCCAGTTATCAATGCTTGCAGCGGTTTGGCGTCCGCTGTCAATTGCCCGAACAACCAGAGATGGGCCATTAATTGTGTCGCCCGCAGCAAATACCGAAGGCTCGCTTGTTTGGCAGTTTTCTACTGCAACATTGCCTGACTGGTCGAGTTTTAAGTCGAATTCTTTTACAAGACCATTATGTGAAACATGAAGAAAGCCTGTTGCCAGTAGTACTATATCAGCATCAAGAGTAAATTCTGTGCCTGGTAACTCCTTAAACTTCCAGGAACCATCTTTCTGGAACCACTCAACCCGGCAGCAATGCAGTTGTGTAACTCGTGTTTCTATACCTGAAAATTTGCTGGTCATTACAGACCATTGCCGATTGCAGCCTTCCTCATGAGATGAGGATGTTCTCATAATTCGAGGCCACATAGGCCAGGGTGTATCTGGTGGCCGAGTTTCTGGTGGCTTGGGCAGAATTTCCAGTTGGTGAATCTCTTTGGCTCCCTGTCTCCGGGCTGTCCCGACACAATCACTTCCTGTATCACCGCCGCCTATTACGACTACAACTTTGTTCTTTGCTGTAACAATTGCCGATTCATCTACAGGCTCGTTGTTGCAAAGTTTGTTTTGTGTTTTCAAATAGTCCATCGCAAACAGGATATTCTCGTACCCTCTGCCGACTATGTTGAGGTCTCGTGGCTGACCTGCACCCATCGTCAAGCAGATACAATCAAACATTTTTTTCAGATACCTTGCAGAAATATCCTCTCCGACACAGACCCCTGTTTGAAACTCGACACCTTCGGCTGTTAATTGCTTTAACCTGCGGTCGATAATATCTTTGGCAAGTTTAAAGTCCGGGATACCGTATCGCAGCAGTCCTCCAATTTGCCTATCTTTTTCAAAGACAATCACACTGTGCCCGGCCCGTGCCAATTGCTGAGCAGCTGCCAAACCAGCAGGCCCGGAGCCAATTACTGCAACCCTTTTTCCGGTTTTTTGTTTAGCAGGTAATGGTTTAATCCAGCCTTCTTTGAAGCCGCGTTCAACAATTTGAAACTCAATGTGTCTAATCAACACGGGCTCGTCGTTGATAGAAAGCGTACACGCAGCTTCACAGGGAGCTGGGCATACTCGGCCTGTGATTTCAGGGAAATTGTTAGCCAAATGAAGCATCCGGCAGGCCTGTTCCCATTTGTTTTCATACACAAGTTCGTTTATGTCAGGTATAGAATTTTTAAGCGGACAGCCCACACCATGACAAAACGGTATTCCGCAGTCCATACACCTTGCTGTTTGCTGATGAATCTGCTCAGGAGTAAGCGGCAGGTCAAGCTCGCCGAAATCATGTATTCTTTCCTCGACCAGCCGATGACCGACTTCCTGACGGTTGTATTTTAGAAAACCTTTTACTTCGCCCATTGAAACACCTCTTCAGTTGCAGGTATCGTTTCCGTATCTCTCTGCTGAGCGGCACGTATCTTTTCCAGTGCCTTGCGGTAATCTATCGGGACAACCTTTACAAATTTTCCTACCATATCAGGCCATGCGTCCAGTAGGTATTGTGCACGGCTGCTGCCGGTCCATTTAAGATGCTGCCGGATCAAATCGTGCAGCAAATTTTTGTCTTCTTCTTTCCATACGCTCTCCAACTCGACCATATCAAGGTTACACATCGTATCGAACAGTTGTACCTCATCGAGCACGTAAGCAATCCCGCCGCTCATACCTGCTGCGAAATTACAGCCTGTTTTACCAAGAACAACAACCAGTCCGCCTGTCATATACTCACAGCAATGGTCGCCAACACCTTCTACAACAGCGGTTACCCCGCTATTTCGCACACAGAATCTTTCGCCGGCCATTCCATTTATAAAAACTTCACCGGAAGTGGCACCGTAAAGCACGGTGTTACCAACGATGATATTTTCATGGCTGATAAACGGCGAATCTTCCGGCGTCTTGACAATAATTCTTCCGCCGGAAAGACCTTTGCCAAGATAGTCATTGCTTTCGCCGATCAGCTTTAGGGTTACGCCTGGTGCCAGAAATGCACCAAAACTTTGGCCTGCTGAGCCTTGCAAAACAATTTGCAGCGTGTCATCAGGTAATCCTTTTTCGCCATACTTCCGAATAATTTTATTACTTACAATCGCTCCTATTGTCCGATTTGTATTTCGGACAGGCATCTCTATAACGGTTCGCTCCTGCTGCTCAATTGCAGGTTTGCCCTTTTCCAATATCTGCCAATCAAGATGGTCGCTGAGCTTGTCGGGTTGTGAATTAGTATATCTTTTTCCATTTCCATCAGAGACATCGCCCTGATGGAAAACGGCAGAAAAATCCAAGCCCTTTGCCTTCCAGTGGTCAATCGCTTTACTGGTTTGGAGTTTGTCTACTCTGCCAACCATATCCTCAAACTTTCTAAAACCGAGCTGTGCCATAATCTGTCGCACTTCCTCGGCGACAAAATACATAAACCTCTCAATATATTCCGGCTTTCCCGCAAAACGTTTCCGCAGTTCCGGATCCTGCGTACCAATTCCGAAAGGACAGGCACCTTCGTGACATTTGCGTAATAATGTGCAGCCGAGTGTCACCAGAGCAGCGGTGCCAAAGCCAAATCTTTCTGCTCCTAATAAGGCTGCAATGACGACATCTCTACCGGTTTTTATTTGGCCATCGGTTTGAACTCGGATTCGGTCTCGCAAATTATTCATTACCAGAACCTGCTGAGTCTCAGCTAATCCCAGTTCCCACGGACAGCCGGTATGTTTGATTGACGAAAGCGGGCTTGCACCGGTACCGCCATCGTGACCGCTGATAAGAACTTCATCAGCATTGCCTTTGGCGACACCAGCAGCGATTGTGCCGACTCCTACCTCGGCAACAAGCTTGACCGAAACCTTTACTCCTGGATTGCTGCACTTGAGGTCGTATATCAACTGTGCCAGGTCTTCAATCGAATATATATCATGATGAGGCGGAGGCGAAATAAGAGTTACACCCGGCGTTGAATATCTCATTTTTGCGATTTCTTCGGTTACTTTGTGTCTGGGCAACTGGCCGCCTTCACCGGGTTTTGCACCCTGTGCTATTTTTATCTGAAGCTCTTTTGCGTGAGCAAGATAATTAATTGTTACACCAAACCTTCCGCTGGCAACCTGTTTGATAGCACAGTTTTTTGAATCGCCGTTAGCTTCCGGTGTGTAACGAGATGGTTCTTCGCCGCCCTCGCCTGTATTACTCATTGCTCTTATACGGTTCATGGCAACAGCCAGACATTCATGTGCTTCTTTGCTGATTGAGCCGTGACTCATCGCACCGGTGCAAAATCTTTTAACGATTTCGCCGGCAGATTCTACCTGTTCAATTGGTATTGGTTCACCATCAACAAATTCAAAAAGTCCGCGTAAAGTGTACAGCTTTTTCGCCTGCTGATTTACCGCTTTGGCGTAATCGTCATAAGCCTGACTGTCTGCGTATTTAACCGCATGTTGCAGCCGAGCTATTGTTGTAGGATTCCAAAGATGCTGCTCACCGTTATGTCTGAAATGATATTCACCACCAAAATCTAACTCAAGCACCCCCGAGGGGCGCTGCTCGAAAGCGGTTTTATGACGAAAAACTGCTTCTTGTGCTATTTCTGTAAGACCAATTCCACCGATCCGCGAATTTGTACCGGTAAAGTACTCATCCACCAGAGAACGATTTAAGCCGATAGCCTCAAATAACTGAGCACCGGTATAACTTCGCAGCGTTGAAATCCCCATCTTGCTCATCGTCTTTAGAATACCTTTTTTGACCGCAGCAATATAGTTGTCCGCTATCTGCGAAGATTCTATCTCTTTAGGAAGCTGGCCTTCCTGCTGAAGATAGTCAACTGTTTCAAATGCCAGATAGGGATTTATCGCGTTAGCACCAAAGCCGCATAAAAGGCAAAAATGCATCACCTCTCTTGGTTCGGCACTTTCAACAACCAATCCTGCTTCGCCGCAAAGACCACAATTAAGCAGCCCGTGATGAACCGCAGCCGTTGCCAGAAGTGATGGAATTGGAGCCTTTGTCTGCGAAGCCTGGCGGTCACTGATTATTATCAGTGAGGCGCCCTCTTCAATAGCCTGTTGAGCAGAATCGACAAGTTCGCTTATGGCCTGTCGTAAACCGCCGCCAACATCAGCGACATTAATATCGAATACCGACGAGATGATGGCCACTTTAAGGTCTTGCCTTTTCGCGGTACGCAGCCGTTCAACATCTTCATTGGTCAGGATTGGATGTGGCAGTTTCAACTGTCGGCAGTGCTCAGGTGTTTCCGTAAGAATGTTTGGCTTTTTGCCAACAAAATTCATCAGGCTCATAACCCGACCTTCACGCAAGGGGTCTATCGCAGGATTTGTAACCTGGGCAAAGAGCTGTTTGAAATAGTTAAACAGTAGTTTCGGCTTATCAGAAAGCACCGCTAAAGGTGTATCGTTACCCATCGACCCGACCGGTTCTTGGGAGTTTAAGGCCATCGGCAGCAAAATCATTTTCAACTCTTCACGGGTATAGCCGAACAATCGCAGCCTCTGAGCTAACGTATCAGTGTCAGTATGTACCGGTTTGGGCACATCAAACAGTCCGCGAAGCTCGATTTTATTTTGGTCAAGCCATCTTCGATAAGGTCTTTGTCGGGCAATCTTGCTTTTTATCTCATTGTCAGAAATTATCCGACCCTCGACCGTATCAACGAGAAACATATGACCAGGTTGGAGTCGCCCCTTTTGTCGGATTTTTCCAGGCGGGAATTGTACAACGCCTGCTTCACTGGCCATAACAACCAAACCATCAGTTGTCACAAGCCAGCGACAGGGTCTCAGGCCATTGCGGTCGAGTGTCCCGCCAACAATACGGCCATCGGTAAACACCATCGCAGCAGGACCATCCCAAGGCTCCATTACAGAAGCGTGATATTCATAAAACGCACGTTTGTCCGTACTGATATGGTAACTTGCACCAAATGCTTCGGGAATCATCATCATTATCGAATGAGGCATGCTCCTGCCGGCACGAACCAGCAATTCAAGTACATTATCAAAACATGCAGAGTCGCTCGCCTCTGGAGTCAAAATCGGGAGCACATCGCTAATATTGTCACCGAAAGCCTGGCAGGACATCTTCATCTGACGGGCCTGCATCCAGTTGCGATTACCACTTAATGTATTTATCTCTCCGTTATGAGCTACACACCGCAGCGGCTGGGCCAGTTGCCAGCTTGGGAACGTATTAGTGCTGTATCGCTGATGGACGATGGCAAGAGCAGAACTCAAACGTTCATCTGCAAGGTCAGGATAATAGGCAAACAGCTGCCAGGCCATAAACATTCCCTTATAACAAATGGTTCTGGCCGAAAGTGAAGTCACATAAAAATCTTTTCCTTCCTGGCCAAATTGCCTCCTGACAAGTTTTTCAGCCCGCTTGCGGGACAAATATAACTTTCGTTCCAACAGTTCGTTTTCGGAACCTGCACCATCGACAAATATCTGTCTTATTGTTGGCTCAGATGCCAAAGCTATTTTGCCTAAGCAATCATTTGAAGTTGGTACATTGCGCCAACCCAATACTTTCATACCATAGTGTTTGACTGAATCCTCAAGAACCTTGTTGCATTTTTTGTTCAGTTCTTTATCCTGCGAGCCAAATACTATGCCAACACCATATTTAGAGGCTAACGGCAAAGAAAAACCTAAGCTTGCACATTCTGCACTAAAAAAATCATGCGGAATCTGAAATAGAATCCCTGCACCGTCACCAGTAACCTCATCGGCTCCGGCTGCGCCGCGGTGATGCAGGTTTAATAGAATCTCCTTGCCGTATTCAATGATAGAGTGGTCACGTTGGCCGTTAATATTTACAACCGCACCGATACCGCAGCCGTCGTGCTCGCGACGAACTTCGTATAAGCCTTGTTCTTTTGGTTTAAAAACCATCACGTTTCCTATTCAACATTATTTTAGAAACAGCATCTCAGCATACGTTGGCAACGGCCATAGGTCTGCATCAACATTGGTTTCAAGCTCATCGGCAAACTGTCTCAATTGGCACATGGCCGGAATTACTTTGTCCCTGCAGAATTCGGCCTTATCAGAAACTTCTTCAATATCGGTACATTCTTTGGCAATTGTTTCGAGTTCCTTGAGGGCTTTGCCGGTAGAGCCAATAAGCCCGGAGACGGCCTCAAGCATTTCTTTCTGGTAGTCAGAGCAAAGACCTGTAGAGCTTATCGACGCTACCGTTGCCGCCAGTTTTCCTGAATATTCCGCTGAAGCCGGGAGTATCTGGCGTTTGACAATATTTATCATTGTAAGAGCCTCGATGTTTATCTGCATACTGTAAGCCTCAAGTAAAATCTCGGTTCGTGCTGCCAATTCAGCTTTACTTAGAACCATCTGTCTTTCGAAAACATCTATATTTTCCTTATCCATAATAGTTGCCAACGAACTAACCGTAGAGGGAATGTTAGGAAGTCCGCGTTTTTCGGCTTCTTTAACCCAGTCATCTGTATAGTTATCGCCGTTGAAAATTATGCGGCTGTGATCATTGGCTATTTTTCGCAGAATCTTTTGTACGCTGCTTTTAACATCCTTAGCTTTTTCCAACTCATCAGCAATCTCAGCTAAAACGTCCGCAACAATAGTATTGAGCACAAAGGTCGGACCGGCTGTCGATTGGGTTGAACCGACCATACGGAACTCAAATTTATTTCCGGTAAATGCAAACGGCGATGTTCGATTACGGTCTGTGCAGTCTTTGGGTAATGGAGGTAAGGTGGAAACGCCCAACTTTAACTCACCACCTTGTTTGGAGCTGGTTACATCGCCATTGGCCAGCTGATTGAAAATATCAGTCAATTGCTCACCTAAGAATATCGAAACAATAGCTGGCGGTGCTTCATTAGCTCCAAGACGATGCTCGTTTCCTGTGTTAGCTACACTTGCCCGTAACAATTTCGCATACTTATCAACCGCACGCACAACCCCACATAGCATTACCAGAAACACCATATTGTCATGCGGTGTCTGTCCCGGATCGAGCAGATTAATGCCATCATCGGTTACCATGCTCCAGTTATTGTGTTTGCCTGAGCCATTGATGCCGGCAAATGGTTTTTCATGCAGTAAACATATAAAATTATGACGATTCGCTACTTTTTGCAGCGTCTCCATAGCCAACTGGTTATGGTCTGTAGCAACATTCACGGTAGCAAATACCGGTGCCAGCTCATATTGACCAGGTGCAACTTCATTATGTTGTGTCTTAGCAGAAACTCCCAACTTCCAAAGCTCAACATTAACCTCATGCATAAATGAAGCCACCCGCTCATGAAGCGTTCCAAAATAATGATCATCCATTTCCTGGCCTCTTGGCGAAGCCGCACCAAAGAGAGTTCTACCCGTCAAAATAAGGTCCAAACGTTTCTTATAGTATGATCTGTCGACAAGAAAATATTCCTGCTCCGGCCCAAGTGTGGCAGTTACATGCTTTGAGGTTTTGTTGCCAAGGGCAGAAAGTACCCTGGTTGCCTGTTTGTCCAAAGCATCCATCGATCTTAATAATGGTGTTTTTTTATCAAGTGCCAGGCCGGTATACGAACAAAACGCACTTGGAATATAGAGCGTAATATTTTTCCCATCTTCTTTTATAAAGACCGGCGAAGTACAATCCCATGCAGTGTAGCCACGAGCCTCAAAGGTTGCCCGCAAACCGCCAGAAGGAAACGACGAGGCATCCGGTTCGCCCTGGCAAAGTTCTTTACCGCTGAACTCCATCATCGTTCTGCCATCAGATGTCGGCGAAATGAAAGAGTCGTGTTTTTCAGCCGTAAGCCCGGTCATTGGTTGGAACCAATGGCAATAATGTGTAGCACCTTTTTCGATGGCCCAGTCCTTCATTGCATTGGCAATAACATTAGCCAGAGCCGGCTCGAGAGGCTCGTTGCCGGAAATCGTCGCTTTAAGAGATTTGTAAACATCTTTTGGCAATCGCTCTCGCATGACCGAGTCATTAAAAACATTTGATCCGAAGATCTCTGTTACTGTTTCATAACATTTACTCATTTTATTTAGCTCCTGATAATTGTTTCTAAAAATATTTTCAATTCTACCCTATGGCCTTTTGGCCTTTTTCGCCTGTGCGGATACGGACACACTCGACAAGATCTAATACAAATATCTTCCCATCGCCAATTTCGCCTGTTTTTGCTCCCTCAATAATCGCATTGACCGTTTGCTCAACAAAATTCTGATTTACCGCTATTTCAAGCCTTACTTTCTTGAGCAGGTTTACTTCGAATTTAATGCCTCTATAGCTTTCTTGGTATCCGTGCTGTTCGCCACAGCCCATAGCATTTGTAACAGACATCTTGTAAACCTGAGCTTTGTACAGGGCATGTTTAACATCTTTCAATTTATGCGTTTGAATGTATGCTACTACAAGTTTCATAATCTAAGCCTTCCTTAAAGCTAAATTTACATAGTACTGAATATCTGGAATCCTCCGTATGCTTCCATGCCATGCTCACCAATATCCAATCCTCTTAATTCTTCTTCTCTGCCTATTCTCAAGCCGACAGTAAGATAAATCAGCTTGAAAACTATACTCATACTAACAACCACAAAGGCTATCGTGCTTACACTGCCGACCATCTGGATACCTAACTGCATTGGATTTCCGCCATAGACAAAACCATTATTGGCCAAACCCAACGATGTCTTGCCAAAAATCCCGATACACAGCGTTCCCCAGACACCGCATATTCCATGAACAGGAAACGCACCAACAGGGTCATCGATTTGCAGCTTATCAAGCAATTCGACTCCTCTTATTACTATGTACCCAGCTGTTGCACCAATAACCAATGCTGCCCATGGTTCAACGTAAGCACACGGTGCAGTTATTGCCACAAGACCCGCTAAAGCCCCGTTCATTGCCATCGACAAATCTGGTTTGCCGAATCTTTTCCAAACTGTAGCCATTGCAACAATCCCGCCTATTGCCGCTGCGAGATTTGTATTAATTGCAATTCTGCCAATCAACGAACCGTCACCTACCGAAAGTGTTGAGCCCGCGTTGAATCCAAACCAGCCAAACCACAGGATAAATACGCCCAAAGATGCTAATGGGATATTGTGACCGGCAATAACATTGGGCTTGCCATCGACGGCATATTTACCTTCTCGCGGTTTCAGCATCGATGTCCCTACCAAAGCAGCAAATCCACCAACCGTATGAACTACTGTCGAACCGGCAAAATCTGCAAATCCCATATTACTCAGCCATCCGCCTCCCCAAATCCAGTGGCCAACAACAGGATAGATAAACGCCGAGATCAAGAATGAGTAAATCAGATATGCGGGAAATCTCATTCTCTCTGCCATCCCACCGGCCACTATTGTCGCAGCAGCACCGCAAAAAGCCGCTTGGAACAACCAAAAGGCATAGAGTGGTATTCCGTTTGCCACAGGCTCAAGACCAAACAAACACCATCCTTTTACCCCTGCAAAACTATTGCCGGCGCCGAACATTAAGGCATATCCGATTAGAAAAAATCCCAGTGAAGCCATGCAAAAATCCAGAAAGTTCTTGGTCAGAATGTTGCAGGTATTCTTAGCCCTTATAAAACCAGCCTCTACCATTCCAAACCCAGCCTGCATAAAAAACACCAGAAAAGCCCCTAACAATACCCAGACTGTGTTAAGCCCCTGTGTAAGGCTCGTTATATTTTCAATCTCCATTTTGTCTTCCCTTTCTGTATTCGCTGAAACTCCGGCTCACTCTATATTAGCAATGAGCGTGCCAAAGCAGTAATTAAGCTGTAAGTCTTTATTCTACATAGTGATATGTAGTTTTTAAGGAGATGGGGTAATAGGTAAATTGCGACAATATTGTAATATTACATAGGATTGCAACATATTTGTTACTTGCTATCGTACAAACTGCCTATTATATGCAATCTTGTCTGTATTTCGGCGTTCTGCTGCTTTCTTCTCGTAATAGTTTTCTATTAAAGGAGATACGGCTTGGGTCTAACGGCTTATAATATATATTAAAAAAAATGTTTTGTAATTCTATCATGCCGTGTTACAATTATGTCGTATGCTAAACAGCAAGGAGTTTAAGTTAAATGGCCAAGAAAACGACATTTTTGCAAGGTACTGGAACGTATACCGTAAGCCCCGTGCCACAGCTTGAAACTCTCTATAAGGTTAGTCAAACATTAGCTGCCGGCACACGCCAGCAAGAGGCCCTTGCCGAGGTTCTGGATATGCTGGACAACGACCTTGGTCTGGCCAGGGGTACAATCACAATTCTTTCGCTGGATGGTAACGAAATCAGAATTGAAGCTGCTCATAACCTTTCACAGGAACAAAGCCGAAGAATTACATATCGAATCGGAGAAGGTGTAACAGGCAAGGTTATGCAGACCGGTAAACCAATGATTATCCCCAAAGTTTCCCATGAACCGCTCTTTTTGAATCGCTTCGAAAGGTGGAATGTTACAAAGCAGGATTTGAGCTTTATTTGCGTTCCCATTTCAATTAACAATGACGTGATTGGAACGATCTCAGTTGATAGACCCTTTGAAGAAACAGCTCCACTTGACGAGGAAATGAGGATACTAAGCATTGTGGCAAGTATGATAGCAAACGATTTAAGGGCGCGCCGAGAAGCTGCGATCGGTCGCCAACAACTTGAAGATGAGAATGTGCGATTACGACATGAATTGGAAGACAGGTTCCGCCCCGAAAATATAATAGGCAATTCTAATGCTATGCGTGATGTGTATCGTCAAATTCATCAGGTTGCGGCTTCCAACACAACGGTGCTTATACGCGGCGAATCAGGCACAGGCAAGGAACTGGTTGCCCATGCTATTCATTTTTCCAGTCCAAGAAGTGACGGGCCTTTTGTGAAGATTAACTGTGCCGCCCTGAACGAAAACCTACTCGAAAGCGAGTTATTCGGCCATGAAAAAGGAGCTTTTACCGGAGCAATACAAACTCGAAAAGGCCGGCTTGAAGAGGCAAATAACGGTACCATATTCCTTGACGAGATAGGTGATTTTTCCTCCACGATTCAGGTAAAACTGCTTCGCGTCCTCCAGGAAAAAGAGTTTGAACGAGTCGGAAGTAACCGGACGTTAAAAACAAATGCCAGGATTATCACAGCTACGAACCGTGATTTGGAAAAAGCTGTAGATAAAGGAAGTTTTCGCCAGGACCTTTATTATCGAATAAATGTGTTTCCTATTTTGCTGCCACCATTACGTGACCGTAAAGATGACATTTTGCTGTTAGCGGACTTTTTCTTAGAACGATACGCGAAGAGAATGAGTAAAGACATTCGGCGAATCAGCACGCCAGCAATCAATATGATGGTCTCATACCATTGGCCGGGTAATGTAAGGGAGCTTGAGAACTGTATCGAAAGGGCAGTACTTCTAAGCAGTGATGGCGTTATCCACGGACATCACTTGCCCCCAACTTTGCAGACCTCGGATGCAACAGGTACGGTTGGAACCGGTTCGTTAACTGAAAGGATTAATTTGTTTGAACGCGACCTGATTATTGATGCGCTTAAACGCTGCAACGGCAATCTGGCAGCAACGGCCCGGGATCTAAAAACTACAGCAAGAATCCTACGGTATAAAGTCAAAGAATTAGGCATCGATTATAGAAGATACTATAAAAGGAAAGGTTGATTCATGACAGCTTGGGCAAGTACAGGCCTTAAAGGTTTGGATAAAATAATTTGCGATTTGAAAAAGGGCGACAATGTCGTTTGGCAGGTCGATAGTATAGAAGACTATAGTCAATTTGTTACTCCATATATAACAAAAGCCTTAGAGGATAAAAGAAACATTGTCTATATGAGGTTTGCCCAGCATAAACCTCTAATCGAAAATCGGCCGGATGTGACAGTATACCAGCTCGACGCAAAGGGTGGCTTCGAAAGTTTTTCCACACAGGTTCACGCTATAATCAGCCAGGAAGGCACTGAAGCCTATTATGTATTTGATTGCCTTTCCGACTTGTTAAGTGCCTGGGCAACGGATTTGATGGTTGGCAATTTCTTTATGGTTACCTGCCCTTATCTTTTTGAACTGAACACAATTGCCTACTTTGCCATATTGCGAAATTATCATTCTTTTCAGACCGTTGCCCGTATTCGCGAAACAACCCAACTGCTGTTGGATATTTATAATTTTGACGGAAACTTTTACATCCATCCCTTAAAAGCATGGAAAAGATATTCGCCTACAATGTTTTTGCCTCATTTGCAACGAGGCGAAGAATTTACACCTGTCATAAGCAGCGTTGATGCGAGTAAACTTTTGAGTCACATTTCTCAGAAAAGCCCGAATGGTTCAGCAAGATTTCTGGACCACTGGGATCGCCTGTTTATGAAAGCAGACAGTTTAATAAAAGCACCGCCGGACTCAAAAGACGTTAAAGAACTCCTCCGAGAGCTTTGCAGAATAATGGTTGGACGAGAAAAAAGAATTTCACAGCTTGCTCAAAACAGTTTCTCTCTTGTGGATTTAATAAATATCAAGAGCAGATTGATTGGCAGTGGCTTCATCGGCGGTAAGGCTGTCGGAATGCTGCTGGCTCAAAAAATCCTTTCAGACGACAAATCGTTGGATTGGAATCAGTATCTGGAACCTCATGATTCATTTTATGTCGGGTCAGATGTGTTTTACAGCTATATAGTTGAAAACGGCTGGTGGAAACTGCTTATGAAGCAGAAAACAAAAGAAGGTTACTTTGGTGTAGCTCCTGAAATGAAAGAAAACCTGTTGCGAGGTAAATTTCCTGATCAGGTTCGTGAGCGGTTCCAGGAGATAATAGAATATTTCGGCCAATCACCGATTATTGTCCGTTCAAGTAGTCTGTTGGAAGATTCGTTTGGCAATGCATTTGCCGGAAAATATGAAAGCCTGTTCCTCGTAAACCAGGGCGACCCCGAACAGCGTTACTCTGAATTTGAAGAGGCCGTCCGAAGAGTTTATGCCAGCACTATGGACGAAGATGCACTTGCATACCGTTTACAGCGGGGGCTTGACCAGCAGGATGAGCAAATGGCCTTGCTCGTCCAACGCGTATCGGGCTCCTATAAGAAAAGTTACTTTTTCCCTGACCTGGCCGGCGTAGGTGTCTCATATAATACTTTTGTCTGGAAATCCGAACTTGACCCCAAGGCTGGCATGCTGAGGCTTGTCTTTGGCTTGGGGACCAGAGCTGTAGACCGTGTTGAGGATGATTACCCGCAAACAATAGCTTTGGACCAACCGTTGTTACGGCCTTATGCAGATAGAGAAGGTGAAAGCAGATTCTCACAACATAATGCCGACCTTCTCGATACCAACCAAAACCGTTTGAGAACTGTTAGTGTGACTGACCTACTGAATGACGAACTCAATATGAAACTGGACTTGATTGCAGATTCGGACCCGCATACCGAGCGAAAGATGAAAGAGCTGGGTATGAAAACTCAAAGATATTGGCTACTGACATTTAAGAAGCTCCTGTCAAATACCAACTTCACAGAAATAATGCAGAAAATACTCAAAACCCTGGAAAAATATTATCAATACCCCGTCGACATAGAATTCACGGTTAACTTTACAGATGATGATTTGTTCAAAATCAATTTAGTTCAATGCAGACCCCTACAAACCAAAGGAATAAAAGCAAGCATACAACTGCCGGAAAACATCAAATCTGAAAAAATCCTTTTTGCTTCACATGGCTACACGATGGGCGGTAGTATCTCCCAACCAATTAAAAGAATTATTTATGTCGACCCACAAGCATACGTAGAGATGCCGGTTTCACAAAAATACAGTATCGCAAGGCTAATAGGAAAATTAAACCGTCAGATAGCTAACAGGGAAATTACTCCGACCATCCTGTTTGGTCCCGGCAGATGGGGTACAACCACCCCAAGCTTAGGTGTTCCAGTTAATTTTGCTGAAATCAATAAAATTGCTGTGCTTGTTGAAATAGCCTACGAAGGTGGAAACTTGATGCCGGAGCTTTCCTTTGGCACTCATTTTTTCCAGGACCTGGTTGAAAGTGATATCTTTTATGTTGCTCTTTTCCCACAGAAGGAAAATGTGGTATTTAACAAAGACAAGCTCTTAGAAATGCCTAATCTACTAACGGACCTTTTCCCCGAAGAACACAAGTATGAGGATGTTGTCAAGGTATCTGATCTCAACACCGGCCAACTCCAGATGATGTGCGATGTAGTGTCCCAAGAAGTTATTTGTTTCTTTGCATGAAGTATAAGCGTTATTTTTGTAACCATCGCTCTATTGGTAGTTGATTTACAGATTGGCGAAGCACAGGGTCAACATTCGTATATACCTTGTTTGTCAGATTTGGCGATGAATGCTCCAATAGTCTCTGAGTTACAGCAGTCGAAACTCCATTCTGTGCCAGCAAAGAGCAGAATGTTCTGCGTAAATCGTGAAACTTCAAATCAGCCAATCCAGCTTCTTTACAAATCTTACGCCATTTCCTGTGATTGAATATAGTGGTAAATAGTTTTTCTTGGCCATCTTCCAAGCTGCAAACATACTTTGAAAGCTCTGCCATTACTTCTGCCGACACTGGCCGGGAGGCCATGCTCTTTTTAGTTTTTCTGCTCGTTGTGGCAATGCTGTTTCTTTCAAAATCAATATCGGAAATCTTCAACGAGTCTATATCTCCACGCCTTAAGCCTGTCCCCAATCCAAGCAGTATACGAATCTTGATTGTAGGAGAAGTTTGCGATGCCGTTAGTAATTTTTTTATTTCAATTTCTTTCAATGATCTTACAGGCCTTTCCTCCTCTTTCAATTCCTTGATTTTCAGATTCTCGTTTAAGTATCTCTTTTCTTTGCACCAGTTGATAAACGTCTTAAGATTCCTGATGTCCTTGTTGAGAGTCGGGCGACTCACTTCGGTACCTCTTTGCAATATGAACTTGTCGATGACATTTTGAGTAATCTGCTTTGAACTACACTGTCCTACGAGCCGTTCGAAGTTTCTCAAGGATAAAGCATTCTCATAAAGCGTCCCTTCGGTGACTCCCTGGACTTTTTTGGCCTCATTATATTCAGCAAGCATTTGACTCCAATCGGCCAACACTTGGCCCGTAAAGACATCAGAATTCAACTGGGTATACTTGATCTGCTTGAAATGTCCCGCCAGCTCTCTGGTTGGCAGAGCCTTTGCTTTGCGATTGCCGCTTTCATACCAACCCACCCAAAAGCCCTTAATATTTTTTCTTTTGTAAATCCAAACCTTTCTCATAGTATCTATTGTATCGTAATAATAGGGGTACGAATCAAGCGGTAAAGTAGGTCGGGAGGAAGACAAATTAGTAACAAACTGGAGACACGCGATAAAACATAAAAGTCATCTGCTTTGTAAAACTATGTTTTAGAGGTAGTTATAAAAGACAGTGATTTGGTGTCATCCAGATTATATATACTGTTGCTCGCTGGATGTGGTCATCGTATTGAACATACGTTGGCTATTGTGAACACAACAGTATTCAATATCCGGTTGGCCTGCTCCCCGAAGATACCAACTTGTGACCTGCCCTTATTGTGCAACAGTCCTATGAAAGCTTTATACAAAAGTCTTTGGCGTTGTTTTTAACTAGCTCCCAGTATGCCCCCAGTGTGCTCTCAGTGCGCTATTTGTTTTAGTGCCAAAATAACGTGTGTAAGTATATAAATGATAACAAGATATAAGTGGAGCGCCTTTTCGACACGCAGGAGGTCGTTGGTTCAAGTCCAATACCGCCCATTTCTATAAGTCCTTGTAAACAATAATCTTACAAGGACTTTTTTCTTTGCGCAAGTCGAAGATGTCACTCTATTTTGGCAAAAAGCGTTGTTTTGGCGTTGTTTTTGTATGACTTTTTATTCCAAAACAGGTATCTCTCCCGGCTGCATTTTAACGACATCCTTTGCCCGTGACTGAGGTGTAACCTCCAATCGCTCAAGCTTCCCATTGCAATAGGTCCCTTCAACAGTCGTATTGTATGGTACGTGCAGCTTGAAATCGACGTCCCATTCCTTCGGCCACGAGGGAAACAAAATTATTTTCTCATCGTCGTACTGCAAGAGCATCGCCTGGAACAATGTCACCGTGGTAGGAGCTGCACTTCCTATTTCGTACCGGAAGCGACTCTTGGTAGATTGTCGAATCCGGGCAGTCCTTGAGACAATGTAATCTCGCGACTGCTCGACCAAACCGAGATATGGTATATACGCACCATTGCTAAAATGATCCTCAAACGGATTCATGAGTGTCAACCGTGCCATTTCCAGGCCAGGTTTTCCCACGCCATAAATCCGGTATGGAAAAACCGCATACAACTCACAATTCTCGCGATTGGCCTTTACAGCGAACTTTTCCGCCGGCGCGAGAACGGTCCTTCCGTCATCAAGCTTCCTTGTGGGCAGTTCCGGCACCTCTGAGAGCAACCGCTTCCACAGCTGACGCTGTTTCAGACTGGTGTCCTTTTCAGGCAATTTCAAGAGCCCGGGCAGTACGCACCTGAGTCCTGCAACTTCCGGCATCGGATTAACGCAATCCCACCATGCCTCAAGAGATTGTGCCGGATGGATATAAAGCTTTCCTTTATCATCGCGTTTGTAATGCAAATCATAAAAGGTGATAATTTCCTCTGCTATGGGCAGCAGCTTATCTGTAAGGAACTGGCTGTCCTGCGTGTGAGCATAATAATCGAGCATTATGGCGAGAAGTTCGAGTCCACCCTGCCATAACTTTGCGGTCCATCTACATTCCACTTCCGAAACGTGCCTGCCGGTTCGGTCCCAGCCGTAGTGGTCGGTGGGGTAGCCGCCCCAAAAATATAATTGCTCCGGAAAGTGAGCGCCTGCGTGGCCGTAATAAATCCTGTTTCTTTCTTTTGCCATAGGAAGCGCGTTCATATAAAAATCAAAGTAAACGTGCATCAGGTCAAAGTCCCCCGTTGTCATCATCGGCCAGTACAAGGCACGTGTGTTCATAAACCAAAAACCAGGCCCCCAGCGACGATAATCGGGGTCGTTATCTCCTTCTTCCGGGTCTTCGACAGTGAACAATGAGCCGTTGAACTTGATAGGATGAATATTGCTTGCACTGCACGCAAAAATATATCTCTGGAGGGTATAAAGATTAGATACCTGCTCTGCATCATCAACACCGGCGGCGCGAATCCAGCTTCGGTTCCATAAATTATCCCACCAATTCCGGTGCGCTCTACGGGCATCCTCAATATCAATTGCGTCAACTTCGTCCACCAGTTTATCCAGCTCTTTTAACCACTCTGTTACTGTCACAGGATGCCTGGTCAGCAGGTATACGTTAAAATCATGCTTAGTACTTGGCTGAGCTGACTTCAGTTCTCTGTCACTGTATGCCATCATTTTTGTGGGATATATGGGAATAGTATCGTTTTCTCCAAACACACCCTTTTTAATTACTGACACGAATCCATCACCCTGTATCGCCCCTCCAAACGTGCGGTCCAAGAGCGGGTCGGTCATTTTATTGTAATAGCTTTCCAACCCCTGAACCTTCATCATCAAACCACATAGAGATTTGACATTATGGTGGTACCAGATGATGCGGTCCTTATTTCCGGGAACAATGACGTCAGGATAGACAACAGTCGGATATGGGCCATATTCACTGGGTGTACTGGTGGAGCCATTGTCGAAGTTAAGCATATCGCTGACGGTGGTGGATTTAAGCTTGTACCCGGTTTCCCGCCAGGTTTCGAAATTTACATGGACATCAAATTTCTCTTTGCCTTGAGCTTCGAAGCGCACCACCGGGCTGTTTGCATCGACCCAAATCTTTATCGTTACGCTGGAACCTTCCCGGCCTGCGTAAATCTGTATCTGGCCCTGGCGGAGTTTGAGCTCTTGCTTGAAGGGCAAACCTGCGGCAAAAGGATTAGGGGAGAGCTTAACACGAACCCTTCCTAATTTTAGGAGCCTGCCATTCTCGCTCCAGCTGTCATTTTTAGCGAGATAAAATAGAAGGTCCCCGCCTTGTTCGACCCATACGTTCAGGCCGATATCACCGTTGCCTATAGGCATGGAGCCGGCAGCATCCTGGCTGGGCCTGTCCCAAACAACATTGGAACGGTCAAGTGGGTCGGCCGCTTGCACAGTCCGGCTTATTACCATGCCAAGCACGCCAGCAGCCACTAAAACAATATAAAAAACTTTGCTTTTTTTAACTCGCATTTTATATCCCCTTCTATAATTTGCGGTTGGTTGACATTTTCCATATTATACGCTCATCTATGCAACCGAGCCCCTCAATTTTAGTTTCCAACTGTTGCCGTAACTTTTACAGAATCAGCAGTTTGTGATTTGTCCAAATTCTCAACTACTACCTTTATAAATTTCGCCTTGGGAGCCAGTTCGATTGTTTTGTTTATTGCCTGGCCTAGTTTGAAAT
>Ga0307378_10004053_pt1 | contig 21131 bp, 12 predicted proteins | sample UN1MG_FD_202238 | JGI IMG/M metagenome (GOLD analysis project Ga0307378, IMG submission 202238) | Soil microbial communities from Risofladan, Vaasa, Finland - UN-1 | ecosystem: Environmental > Terrestrial > Soil > Coastal area > Acid sulfate soil | place: Finland: Risofladan, Vaasa | collected... | reverse complement strand
TGGAAGCCGTTTGTAGACCCAACAGGTTTGTTTGACCACTACGCGATCTATCGTGAAACCTCGCCGTTCACAGATGCCACCGACCTCACCCCGATTCACACCATCGATGACATTGACACGACTGGCTACGTGGATGAGGCGGCGGTGAACGGCGTCAGCTACTACTATGCGGTCACCGCGGTGCTGAGCGACGGGTGGGAAACGTCACAGGTTGAATCGGTCGGGCCGCGCACGCCGTGGGACGAGACCGACTTGCAGATGGTTAGCATCTCGCGGACGCCCCGCTACCCACGCTACGCCCCCATCTACACCCTCTACGAGATTACCGAGCCGTCGGGTTTCGGGCCCTACATCTTCACGGCAGCGACGGGGCTGGGCGAGGGGCAGGATACCTCGACGCAGCGCTGGCCGCGGTTCCGTGATCCGGTCACCTATACCGCCGTGGTTCGCAACCGAGGGACCAATCCCTGGATCGGCACGCTCCACGGCACCTGGCGGCTTGATGGCGGCGTCGTAAACCATCCGTCCCAAGCCGTAGCGCTCCAGCCGGGAGACGTAACCACGTTTGACCTCGTTGTGCCTTGGGATGGCCAGTCACATGAGGTCCGATTCACGATCGACGAAGCCGACGCCCGCAGCACGAACAACACGCTGGCGATCGACACCAAGTCCGTGGCATTCCTGAGCTACGTGGACCTTTCGTACATCGAGGAGTTCCGCGAGAACACACCGAGCTTCCCGCAGGCAGTCACCGATGACTTCCTCGATTGGCTGAACCACCACACGGCCCAGTTCAATCAGATGTTCAGCGAGGCGGACTGTCCCAAGCGCGTCCACTTCGACGTGCTGGAAGTGCTGCATGACCACGATCCTGACCCTGATGTGGAGCGTATCCTGTTCGCGATCTTTCCGTTCCGTTATGTCGGTAGTAATTATGGCGAGTTGCGCACGGCCGGGTATTACCACCCCGATGACGACATTGACTACGGCCTGCTGCATGAAATGGCTCACCAGCTCGGCCTGATCGACCTTTACCGTCTTAACGTAAGCAGCCAGCAGAACCAGGTTTCGGGCCTAGGCTACACGGCGCCAGCGGGTTTGATGAATGGCGTCTCGCCTTTCCTCTCGCAGCACAGTGCCTTGGCGATGAGTCATTGGTTGGACGTGGCCCACGGCTACTACGGACAGTACATGTACCCGATGCCGGACGAGGTTCGGCTGCGGATCCTGGGCTTTGACGCACAGCCGGTCGAGGGGGCCACCGTGATGGTCTACCAGAAGGTCGAGCGCCCCGGCCTGGGCGAAGTTATCACCGATCAGGTCAAAGCCCAGGGCACGACCGACGAGAACGGCGAGTACGTGTTGCTTGATGTGCCCATCGATCCCGAAGTTGTTCCGCCCACCTACGCTGGCGACGAGCTGAACGACAATCCGTTCGGATATCTGGCCGTCGTTGGGAGCAACGGCGTGCTGCATTTCAAGGTCGAGCACGGCGAGTTCGTGGACTACGCCTGGCTGGATATCACCGAAGTCAACAACGCCTACTGGCTTGGCCAAACTGAGCGGGCGATCTTCGAATGCCAGCTTGCGCTCGGTGGCGACGTGCAGCACTACCCTCCAGAGGATCTGGCTGAACTCAACGCTGACCAGTGGTCGAGTTGGGCGCAGGACGGAACGATCACGCTCTCCGACGACACGGACTTCAAGCAGGTCGGCGACGCGTCGCTCCGCATGGACGCGACCGGCGGGTCTGACAACTACGCGCGCTACCCGTACGGCCTGCTGGCCAAGTGGGACCTGCAAGCGGTTGAAATGATCCGGTTCTGGCTGTACGCGGACAATGAGCATTACTTCCAGGATTGGAGCGTCCGGCTCGGTAATCTCCAGGACGGCTATTTCGAGTGGCGGGCCCCGGTGGACCTGCTGAATCAGGCGCGCTACCAATGGCTGGAGTGTGCGGTACCCATCAGCGGCGACGCGACGTGGCAGCGTGGCACGTTCGGTACGCCGGACCTGGCCGAGATCAACTACTTTGAAATCCATGCTGACACGTGGGACGCCGGATTCACGCTCTGGATCGACGGCGTAGGCTTCGACCCTCGACCGATACCCGGTGATCTCAACGGCGACGGTTGTGTGGATCACGCCGACCTGGGCATCCTCTTGGCTGACTGGGGTTGCATGGGCGGTGGGTGCCCCGGCGATTGTGATTTCGATGGCGATACTGACCATGCGGATTTGGGCTTGCTGCTAGGCCACTGGGGCGAGGGGTGCCCGTAGCGGCGCGGAGCGGGCGTGAGACTTGGACTGAATCATGGCGGCGCTTTTGTTGCGTTAGAGGCGTAGCCTGGTCTTTTCCGCCATCGAGCAGCGTAGTTGCAACTGGCGCCCTTCGTGAGGGCGTGTTCTTTGATGGCGCTGGCCGACAGAGCAGGTAGAGAAATGAGAAGCCGTTGGTGGTGTGTTTGTGCCGCAACGCTGCTGGCAGCGTCCCTGGGCGGCATCGTATCGGCGGCCGCGGCCCAGGCGAAGTTTCGCACCGTCTTCGTCGTCAACAACGTCTCCGATGAGATATCCGTCCTCCGGGTCGAACCCGAGGGCACGCTCACGTTGCTCGGGGATTATCCCACCGGCGACTGGCCCACGCCGCTCGCGCTCTCGTGGGACGGCCGCTATCTGGCCGTTGCGCACGCCACGGCGGCGACGGATGAGCTGCTGCAAATCTTCGAGGTCAGTTTCGACGGCTCACTGACACTGGCCGCAGCGCGGACAATACCCGATGCCCCGCTGGGCATGACGTGGATCGGTGAAGACAAGCTCGCTGTAACCGAGAGCCACGTCGGCGACACAAACTACGTGCACACCTACGACTTCGACGCCGGCGCCGGCACGATTGCGCACATCGCCCAGTACGAGGCCGGCCAGTTCAACACTTCACTCGTATTCTGGACGGGCGGTTGGATTCTGTACGCGCAGGATTCGTTCGCGAATATGATTCGCTGGTTCGCCGTCAATGCTGACGGCACGCTCCAATTCATAAGTTCGGTCAACACGGGTGCGGTGTTCCCGCTGGAAATGGGGATCGCTGAGAGCGGGCCGTACCTCTATTCGGCTGGCGGTACCAGTCAGGACCGCCACCGCGTTCTGGGCTACAACATCGGCTGGGCCACCGGCAACCTGACTCCGTTGCCCGGCAGCCCGTTTTATTCACCAGGTAACTCGCCGGCACACGTGGCAGTCTCAGCGGACAACCGCTGGCTGTTTGTCGGGCACGGGACGGACGCGACGGTGCGCAGCTTCGCCATCGGCCAGCAGGGTGATCTCACGTACACCGGATTCATGTTCGACGTCGGGATGCAGGGCACCCTCGGCGACGTTGCCGTGCTGGACCGCCTACTGTTGATCACGGATGAATCGACCGCTGGCGACGGCGTTAAGGGCATCTATTCGTTCGTCATCGAGGAAAACGGCTCGTTCACGATGCTCGGCGATATCGTCGATTTGGGCCAACGGCCGGAATCGATCGCGACATGGGTGCCCCCGCCGTCGCCGGGTGACCTCAACGGTGACGGCTGCATCGATCAGGCCGACCTGGGCATTCTGCTAACCGACTGGGGCTGCACCGGCGGGGACTGTCCCGGCGACTGCGACTACGATGGCGATACCGACCACTCCGACCTCGGTATCCTGCTGGCCCACTGGGGCGAGGGCTGCCCGTAGCGCACGCCGGGTAGCGGTTCCTCGGCAGGCCTGACGACGGGCGATGACGCTGTGACGCTCGCGACGCTGGATCGGCCGTTCTCTCTGTTCAGCCAGGAAAAAAGAGAGAAGGGTAAAGGGAGGGAGGAAGCCGCCCGGACAGCGTCGCCAGCGTCGCACCGTCACAGGTCGCCTGCTGGATGGCAGGCTTGTCGGCTTCCCGGTGAGGGTGCAAAAGTCACTTCCCCCGGTGGCACGCTTCCACCTGGGCGGCATGCGGATCAGTTCAGCCTGCCTGCGAGATTGACGAGGCTCGGTCGCGGTAGACCTGAAGACCTACCTGATCACCGTCAGGACGGCGAAGATGATCGCGAGACCGATCGCGACCACGCCGAGCGGACCCTGGTAGTTTGCCAACCTCGCCCGTAGTTGCTGTCCCTTTTCCAACGCCTGCGGACTGCTGCCCAGCACGTACTTGCTGATCAGCCCGTAACCGAGCAGGAAACCCAGTGCTAGCTCGGTTACTGCCGTGACAAGGTAGAGCACCCACCAGACCGGGGCGGCACTTAGAACACCCAGAGATCGGAAGACGCCGACCAGGTCCCAGATGCCCCACAGAACGAGCACCACACCTATCCATCCCTGATATGGCGTCAGTTTCTCGATCAGCTCTTTGGCGTTCGGCTTCTTGGCGATAATCAGGTTCGCTGCACCCAGTAAGCCTCCCGCCAATAGGACGGCGACTGTGATGATCCACATTGCCTAGCTCCTAATCTCTGACCAGGTGGCCCGGCCCGCTGCAGGGCTTCCGGCCGGGATGCTAGGCGATCTGTCGCTCCTCCGCGATGGCCTGCACGCGATTCTCAACGTCGATCTACGCTCGTACTACGGTGGTGCCATGATTCGCAACCTCGCACGGCTGGCTCAACCCCGCCCGATTCACACCAGTAAGTAGAGCACGACGGTCGCCATGTGGACGCGGGCCAGCTCGGCACGGGCGGCGTCGGGCGGCTCGATGGGCGGCGCGGGGATATCGTCGAGCACGGCGGGGTCGGCCGCTGAGCGGCCGCGCCCCCGACGGCGGGTCAGAGCCACGTTCCTGATCGCGGGGTACAGGAAGGTCGTCAGCCGAGCCGTCAGGCGAAAGCCGGGGAACTTGCGAAGCAGGTAGGTGAACGCGTCCTGGACGACGTCACACGCGTCGTCGTGGTCACGGGTGAAACGCCAAGCCAAACGGAGAGCCCAGTCGCGATAGCGCTGATAGAGCGCTTCGAACGCGCTGGCGTCGCCGGCGTTGGCGGCAGCAATGAGCTCCTCGTCGGTGCGCGCGTCGGGGGTTGGCACGGTGGGGATTATACGGAATGGAGGGGGCGTGGGGCGGTTGGGGGGCGATGCGGTCGCCGAACCCGGGCCCGAAGAGAAAGGCGCCGGCCAATTGGGTATGTTGTGCCCGGATGCGGACGGATTCGCAGAAGGGATTCGAGAGGGCGAGCGTGGCGTGTCACGTAATGGCTCGGGGGACCCTCGGGATGATCCGGGGAGGGGTTGTCCCGCGTTCAGTTGGAATTGAGCGGTTCTGCTAAACCTCTCACTCTTTGTTTCGGACCGTCCAACCGTCTGCCTCGTAGCACTGAGCGCGATCACCTCGCCTTGGCCTGCCGGCAACTGTTCGAAGCCCCAACCACGTACATTGTGGTCTGCTTTCCAAGCGTGCCCGATCGGCCACTCCGGCACCTCTCCAAGCAGATTGTTGTAAAAACTGTTGCAAGAATCGAACCGCTCCCATATTCCGTCAAATCGCCTTTGGCTGTGGTTTGCCTATCTGATCCGACAACTCCGCGACTTTCTGTTCCAAGGCCTTGACCCACTTGACGAGGCGGATCGCGACCCGGAGGGTAAAGGCCAGGGAGGCAAAGCCCACGCAAAGCGCCACACCCATCGCCGCGAACATACCACGGAAATGTGGCTCATCTCCAGTGGATCGGAAAGCGTCGCGAAGCAGGACCACGGACGCTAGGGCTCCCCACGCAACACCAATCGCAAGGTAGCCCCACACTACGAGTGGTCTCACCTGACGCTCCAGCCAAATCCGGTTGGCGTTCGTCGTGCTGTCCTCGGGCATGTCCTGCCTTCCCTTTCCAAGCGTGCGCATTCAGCCGCTCTGGCACCTCTCCACGGCCTTTGTTGCGAAAACTGTTGCAAGAACCAAACCGCTTCCTCATGAATCACCTTACACTGCTTCGGGTTGGCCGACAAGCTGTTTCGCGTCGCACGCCTCCAGCGCCGCCATCAACACCGGCATCGACTTGCAGCCTTTGATCCGATGGAAGCGCCGCTCCGCTGCCAGCAGACCGGCCGCCGTCCAGCGCAGCCGCATGTCGCCGCCACGCCAGCGTTTCACCCGGCGCGTCAAATCCACCGGCAGGCTCAGCCCGTCCTCGATCAGATTCGTGCTCCGTAGGCTCCGGCGCAGCTCCTCCGGTACCTTCAGCCGGTGCAGCGTGAGCGTCTCGTCCAGGCCCTCACGCAACGACGCCGCGGCGGACGGATTGATCTCCTCCAGCCAGTCCACGGTCTGCATGAGCAGCTTCTTCGCCGCGCCGTACTTTGTCAGGCCGTATGCCGCCCGGAGGCGCCGCACCAGTTGGCCTTGGTGCTCGTCGCGCAGATACCCGGCCACGTTCCGCTGCTTGTGCACTTGGCAGCGTTGCACCGGACTGGCGTCGCCGAACGTCTTCTTCACCGCCGCCCGCAACGCCTTCGCTCCGTCCAGCACGTACAGCCGCTTCGCCTGCGGATGCAACCCGCGTTCGACCAGGTCGTCCAGCAGACCTTGCACCACCGTCGCGTTTTCCGTCGCGCCCTGCACCAGCCCGAGCACGTGCTTCCTCCCGGTTTCGTCCACGCCCAACGCCACTACGCCGCGCGGCCGGCGACGCAAACGTCCCGGCGCCCGCGATGGGCATCCCGGCCATCGCCGGCCCAGGCCGACGCGCATCGACCAGCGGCAACCGCACCGCCTGAAGGTCTGCCCGTGCTGCGGCGGACCGCTGCAACGCTGCCAGCGAACCCGCACGCGGCTGATCGAGGACCTGCCCGAAAACCTCCAGTCGGTGGTCACCGAGCACACGCTTCACCGCGACTACTGCCCGAAGTGCAAGAAGCACATCGAGCCGGTCGTGCCCGACGCGTTGCCCAACGCGACGCTCGGCCACCGCGTGGTCAGCTTCACCAGTTGGTGTCATTACGGCCTGGGCGTCACGCTCGACCAGCTCATCGACATCCTGCAATACCACTTGCAGACCAAGCTCTCGGCCGGCGGCTTGATTGCTGCCTGGCAGCGTTTGGCGGACATTCTCACGCCCTGGTACGAACTGATTGCGGAACACGCCCGCGGTTCGACCTATCTGCACGCCGACGAGACCGGCTGGCGCGTTCAAGGCCAGACCTGCTGGCTGTGGTGTTTTACCAATCACCAGAATTGCTACTACCTGATCGACCGCTGCCGCGGCAGTCCCGTCTTGCAGCGCTTCTTCGGCGACGCCTTCGATGGCATCCTGTTGCACGATTTCTGGACCGCGTACGAGTCGATCGACGTGCTCGACCGGCAGTATTGCCTCGTGCACCTGTTGCGCGAACTGGAGAAGGTCGACCAACACAACGACTCGGCGGCGTGGCAGGCGTTCGCCAAGACGCTGCGGCGCCTGATCCGCGACGGCATCCGCCTGCGTAAGCGGCCGGACTTCTCGCCGCGGAAGTACCAGAGTCGCATTCTGCGCCTGGGCCGGCGGCTGGACGCCTTCATCGCCACGGAGTGCGACGACGCCGACGCCCGGCGGCTGCTCAAGCGTCTGCGCCGGACGGGCGATCATTTGTTCACGTTCCTGGACTACTCGCAGATCCCGTTCGAGAACAACTGCGCCGAGCGGATGATCCGTCCGGCGGTGATCCTGCGAAAGAACAGTCAGTCGAATCGTTCCGACCGCGGGGCCGTCACGCAGGCGGTACTGATGAGCATCTACCGCACGCTGCGTCTGCGCGGCCATGATCCGCTGCAGACGATCGCCCACGCCTTGCGCACCTACCTGCAAACCGGCCAACTCCCGCCGCTACCCGCTCCGATCGTTGCCAACGGCTGAACTGTTACTCCGCGGACAAGATGTCAATGGAACTTTACAGCAACTCGCTGGCCGTGACGACGATGCTCGAAGGTCATTTGGCCGGTGGCACAACCATCCGCGGGACGAATGACGTGATCGGCACGAACCAGCGGAAAACGTGGCCCTGTTTGCTACCGTCACTTGCGCCTATGACGCTGATGATAGGCGCAAGTGCCGGCGGGACTAAGTTCCTCTGTTCTAAGTACTTACGCTTGCAGCTGTTTTCGGGAGCGATTGCGGATTTCACGCGATGCTCACGACGACCGTTCGGCCCAGCTCCGATTCAAGCGCACGCCGGCTCCGCAGCTCGCCCTGCGCCGGGCCGCGCACGCTCATCGCCGGACAGCCCGGCGATCGATTCACACTGGAAGTCGACTTCTACAGTGGGGCGTGACACCTGCCGGTCGTTTCGCTGAAACGCGCAGCGTAGGCTGCTGGGATCACATTGGACGTACTGGTTCTTTGCGGTGAACGAGCGCGCTGCAAGACTGAACGTCGCTGCACACTGTCGCGGATCGGTGAAAACCAGCTTTCACGACTCATGCAAGCCGCGCCGCGTGGTGATCCGACGTCGTTCAATGCCGGGCCGAGCCGTCCAATCGCCCGCGCAAAGATCGGTGGTCCAAGACAGTGATCAGGGTTTTTCTCAATGTTCCATCCTTCGAGGCGATGTTGCATCACAGTCTCGACGCGGAGCCGCCACGCCCGCGCTGCCCGTTTTCCGGGTGTGCCAGAGCGTGGCGCTCCGCCGTTGCGATGTTGCGGGTCAGCCGCCGGTGTTCGTTCGTTGGTGCGGAGCCTCGAGGATCGGAAGCTTCTGGCGGTCCTCTTCGATCGTGAACAGCTCCAGCTCCTCGAACAAAACCGCTGGCGCCACAATCGAAGTTGCCGCGCCCGTCGCCGAGCCCGTGTTGTAGAGGATCGGCTTGTCACCGGCGGCGATGATGTCCTTGAGCGTGGCGACGTCCAGCGAGCCGAACTCACAGCCGCGCACCGGCTCCTCGCGGCCGTCGAGGTAGACCTTGTAGACGGTGACTGGGTCGCCGAGCGGGCTTTCGGCTTCGCCGCGGCCGCCGAATTGGAACCTCCCCGGCGCCCGCCGACCCGGGCGCGGCCCCATCTGACGTCCGCCACCGCCGCCGCTGATCGAGTCGATCCGCAGGCCGTACTCGAGTCCCTGATCACGGGCCGCCTCGATCAGTGCCTGCTTGAGCTCTTCATCGGATACGCCGTCGGCGGCCTCGACGAACAAGCATCCGACCGCGACCCGTGTGCGTCCCAGGCCAGCCGACCGTCCGTGTCCGTTCGAGGCAGCGAATTCGCGTGTCGGCACCCGCGACATCACCATGCCCTTGAGCCGTCCGTCAACTACGATGTCCACACGCTGGGCCGGCGTACCCTCATCGTCAATGGCGTAGTGACCGGCCAAATACATCTCGCCGGACGAGGCCGCCTGTGGGTCGTCGTAGACCTGGAAGCTCCGCGGCAGGATGCGCTTGCCGAGGTATTTGTCGAGGCTCTGCAGGCCGGCGAAGCGGCGGCGCTCGCCGCCTAAGGGCTCCGGTCTACCAGCTACGCCGCGGGCCAACACCACCTGGAACAGCTGGGGAGCGGCGCGACCGTCGAAGAGCACCGGGCCGATGTAGTCTTCGAGCGCCGGCGCCCGGGCGCGACCGGCAAGGCGTTCTGCCATCGCGTTGATCTCGGCCAGCAGTTCAGCCTCGCCCGGTAGTCCGTCCGCAGTTGCCGCGTGATGGGTGATGCGGTCGGAGAGCTGCTCGCCGTCCTCGGCCTGGGTTTGGGCCGAGATGGTAAGCACAACACCCGCGACGCCCTTGCGGATGCGCGTGCCCTCGGAGTTGATCAGGTACCGGTTGTCCGCGCTGGCGGTCAGCGTGACCGACGAGTCGAGCACGTGCGGATGTTCGAGGAACCTTGCCGAGATCACACGCAGGCGGCGCTCCCACGCGTCGACGTCGAACGTCAGGGCGGTTCTTGGGTCGATTGACACGACTGGCTCGGCCCGCGCGAAGTCGTCGGGGCGATCTTGGAGGCTGCGGTCCTCCATGTACGCCTGTTTGCGGGCGAACGTCTCGACAGCGGTCTTGTACGCTGAATCGGTGGCGAGCCAGGTCGCTTGTCGAATGGCCGAGTAGCTATCCTCGATGGGCAGGGCGGTCACGCCGCCGCCGCCACGCCGGCCGCGGCCGCCGAAGCCGCCGCCCCCACCGCCGGCGAAGTTGGTGCTATCGAAGTCATAGCTCCCTACGCGGATGTCCGCCGCGAGGTTTCGCGACCGGCCGTCATCAGAGGTCACGATAGCGCCGCAGGTCGCGGAGATGCGGTATGACTCGCGATCATCGACGGCGCACTGCACGAAGTAAGGCGACTGGAGGTCCTCGAGCTGAAGCGTCATCGATCGCTCCAACTCGGCGGCGAGCGCCTGCATCACTACGTCCTCGTCCGGTTGGAGCGCGACGGCCTCGAGCCCGGCGAGCGGGCATGCGGCGAACAGAACCATCTGGCAGATCGTAGTCGTCTTACCCATGGTCACTACTCCTGATTCCCGGCCGCAGGCGCGGCGCGGTTGGCTTGGTCATTTGTGGCGATCGGGGAAGGCAGTATCGGCAGCCGCTCCTGCGAGCGCTGCCGCTTCTCAATCTCGATCTGTCGTACGAGGATGCTGGGCGAGATGGCCGAGACGGGTACCCAGCCCGACTCAGCACCACAGGAGCCGTTGAACACGGCCGGATCGTCGCCGGTGCACGTAATCTGGGAGAAGCACGAGAGAGGCGTGCCGACGATGTCGACACCGCGGACCAGCTCGTCGGGCCGGCCGTCAGCGTAGATGCGGTAGGCCGCCACGGGCAGTACCTTGGAGGCCTGCGGGCCGCCGCGGCCGGTCGTGGTGAACCCGCCCGTGATGTCTTCGAAGAGGAAGCCGTAGGGCTTATCCTGGTTCCGGCACTCCTCGATGAGCATCTCGCGTAGCCGCTGGAATGTGACGGTCTGATCGGAGTGCACGATCAGGTTGCCCTGGCGTGAGACGACGGCGTTGCCGGGCTCGCGCCGTCCGTGCCCGTTGGACCGGTTGAACCCGGGCACCGGCGAGCGGGAGAGCAGAAACGTCTTGAGCACGCCGTCCTTTACCAATTCGACGCGGGACGCGGGGACTCCTTCATCGTCGTAGCGGTAGAAGCCGCGGAGATCCTCGCCGGAAAAGCGGGCCTGGGTCGGATCGTCGCTCACGCTCATGAATTCCGGCAGGACGGGCTGTCCGACCATCTTCGTGAACGTCTGGCCCTCGTCTACGTCCTTCTGCCGATGCCCCTCGATCCGGTGGCCAAAGATCTCGTGGAAGAACACGCCGCTGGCTCGGTTCATGAGAATCGCCGGGCCGGTGTAGGGCTCGACGATTGGGGCCTCGCGGAGAGCCAGGACCATATTGATCACCCGGCTGAAAGCCGCGCGCATCTGGTCCTCGGTGGGCAGGCCGTCTTCCGTCGCCGCGTTGAAGATATGCGTTTGGCTCAGGTCCGTGCCGTCCGCGGCTTTGGTCGAGGCTGAGAGGGTCACCCGCAGGAGCTCGCGGCCGGTCTTCAGTCGCGTTCCCTCGCTGCTGACCATGTAGCGGTTCTCGGCGGTCGCGCTGAGGGACACGCGCGAGGAATAGACGAGCGGGTGCTGCGTGGCCATCTCCGAGACAGTCCGAATACGCTGCGCCCACGCCAGGTGGCCGAGGTCGAGGGCGACGTCATCCTCGGAATGGACGCTCGGCTCCTCTCTCGAGAAGTCGTTGGCCTTCGACTCCTCCGCGACCATCGTCTTCAGGTTAGTGACGACCTGCTGGTGGCGCTCGACCGCGGTTTTGAACTGGCGGTCGGTCGCCTGCCACAGCGCGTGGCGGATGGCGTCGGAGTTGTCCTCGACACTCACCGCGTCGCCGCCGCCGAATCCGCGGGCGAACCCCGCACCTCCGCCGCGGATCTTGTGGGTGTTGTCGAGCTCGTAGTCGCCGACGCGAATGTCCACGTCGAGCATGCGGCGGTGGCTGGTGTCATCGCTATAGAGCGCCCCGAGCTGGGCGACAATCGAATGCGAGGTGACATCCGTGATGGCGTAGGCGAGGTAGTAGGGCCTCGTCCCGTCGTCATTGACCAGGTGCTGCATCGAATACTCGAGTTCGTCGGCCATCAGCTCGACGAGCACCGGCGCGGACGTATCCTGGTCGATGGCCCGCGCGTGGACACCTCCGATCAGAGCTGTGCATACGAGCGCCGAGGTAATAGAATGGGCTAAGTGCTGCATGGGGTAAGCTCCATCTGGGTGAAAGAGGGTGCGGAGGTTGTTATCTGAATCACCGTGGGCACCATCTGGCCGATCGGCGAGCGGCGCCGGTGACCCAACATGCCGGTCTTGCGCGATCCAGAGTATCCTGCGGGCAACAAGCTCACTTGATTCTCGTAAGGTGCCATTATTCGGCCGACACGGATTCTCCGCGCCCCGCAGGTGGTGGTCAAGCATGTTCCCGGCTGGCGTCATGGACGTTGCCGTCGTGCGCCGACCTGCTCCGCAACACTCACTCTGCGCGCTAAGATTCCATCTTGTCAGGACGGACGACGTCCAACTCAGCCCGGCCACCTGAAATCGGCGGCGCGGTAGAAGTTACTTGGAAGTTCTGTTATGAGTTGCATCGAGGCGGCTGGATAATCGACCGAACCCCGGCTTTTCTCGATTCGTTGCCCAACGGTGCAGTATCCGCGCTCGCACTCAGCGGCCGACGGCCGGCAGGATGTGCGAGTAGAGGAACTCGGTCGGCTTGTACATATCGGATTGGTTGAGCGTGCCGCCGGTCACCACGACGACCATCTTGTGCTCGGGGACCACGAAGATGTATTGGGCCCGGAAGCCGCAAGCGGCGTAGATTCGCTCCTTTCCATTGCCCTGTGGGTCTGGCTCGAAGATCCACCACAGGTAGCCGTAGCCGACAAACGGCCCGCGCTTTTCAGGGAATGTCACGTGCTGCGTCAGCGAGGCCTTGACCCACGCGCGAGGCAGGACCTGCTTGTCCTCCCACCGGCCCTCTCGCAAGTACAGCAGCCCGAATTTGGCCATGTCGCGCGGCCGCAACCTCAGTCCGCCGCCCGTGTGCGGGTGTCCTTCAGCGTTTTTGAACCACCAGCTTTTCTCGATGCCTAACGGCTTGAACACGCGGTCGCTCAACAACGCATCGGCGTGCCGGCCGGTACGCGCCTTGAGGATGGCGGACAGCAGCACCACGCCGCCACTGTCATACTGGAAGCGCGTGCCCGGATCACTCACCATTGGCCTGCTGAGGTAGAACTCCGACCAACCGTGCGTCAGGGCGTTGAGTTGATGATGCGGCGATCCCGGGCTGTGTTCGTGATAGTCTGTACCGCTGCGCATAGTCAGCAGGTTCTCGATCGTGATCGCTCGTTTGCGATCGTCCAGGTTCTCGATTCCCGACGTGTCCGGAAAGAAATCGAGCACCTTCGCGTCGATCCCCGCGATCCTGCCCTCGCCCACTGCGATCCCGACCGCTGCCGAAGTAAAGCTCTTGGTGACTGACTGGACGTCATGCAAGTCGTCGGCGTCGTGGCCTGCAAAATACTCTTCGAGCACCAGGTATCCGTTACGCACCACCAACAGGCTATGTACATTAGGAAACTCCTCGCCTTCCCGGATCAGCCCGGCTAGCTCGTTCAGACGATCTCCGTCAAGTGCCTGCGCGGCGGGGGTGGAGGTCGGCCAACCTGACGTCGGCCAAGGGGCGGGCTCGGCACGAACGGTCTGCGCCAGAATAGATAAGACAGCAAGATTGACGACGAGCCGGATCCAGCGCGCTGACCGTCTGGCGTGTGAATCCGCGTGATCCAACATGCAGCAGGCGAGCCCTCTGGTCTTCGGCGATGGTTGCAGCCGGTGGCGCCACCGACCGCTTCGCACTCGGAGGTCTACACGTCCAGTATGCTCCACGCTGAGCCTCATGGACCGAAACGGACACCTTTCGACAACCGGTACCTGGCAATCGTCGGGATCTTGCCGACCGGTTCGCCCCGACATTTCCCAAAGCGCCCGTGCCCGAACGATCGATTGTCCATGATACCGATTTGGCTTCCTCGACTCCAGGGTTTCTTGCGAGTCTGGAGCCAGGTGCGCAGGTCGTTCCGACTGTTTGCACCTGTCGTTACCAGAAACGTCGTCCGGTGCGCTGGTCCACCGATTCTTGCGCGGCACGCGATGATGCGTATGGCCCTCGTCAGTGTCGTCATGGAGGTTCATGGCTGCGAATATGAGTTCCTCGCTGCTCGCTAATACTCTACCATCCAGGGCGGCGATTGCTTGCACCAACTTGTCGTTCTCGCCGTCATCGTTCCAACATTCCAGAGCATACGCAGTTGACATCGCTACTCCTTACCTGCCTTCGTCCAAGGCGGCACAAGACTGTTCTGGGCCGAGTCCGTTCTGCTGATCTGCCATTTCGGATCTTCTTTTCGGCGCGTGCGTGTCGATGTCCACGTCCTTGTGCGCCAAGTAGCTGATCAACGTGGCCTCGGCATCCTTCAGTGGCATGTGGATGGGGTGCGCTGTAGCCCTGCTGAGCCACTCTCCCAAATCGACGACTGCGGCCTCGGCATTGGTCGGCGCCCGATCAATGATCTGGTGGAAACGGAAGCAGCCCAACTCGTAACACGTGTGCTGGTCCAGCGATTCTTGCGCCGCGCGAGATGGGCCATAATGCCCTGCCGTGTAAGCTGTTATGCCGACTCTCAGCAACCCGGGAGGCAAGATGGCCAAACACGAGAATTCGCGGGGGATCCCGCTCAGCCACACTTGGCCCCAGCGTGTCAGGTCGGCCATATTGCGCGTCATCGCGTTGGGTCAGTACCGCCGAGGCTGCTGCGATCGGCGGGATTAAGTTGCCCTATTGCAGGGAGTTACGTTCACGCCCTGCCGTAGGCCCTGCTTTCCGACCCCCACCGCTTGATGCCGCATAGGACCGTTCGGCAGGCCGGATTCTCATTCGATCGGATTCCCGCCGAGGCAAGCCCGCGACGTCCGGCCGTTCGGACCATTGGTGGTTGCGTTCTGTAAACGTCGCCCTCACGCAGCCCTCGAGGGCAGAACCCCCAACGAAGTCTACTTCCGCTTGCGACCTGCCAATCGACGCCCACGCCTCGAACCACGCCAACGCTGGCCACGCCGCTCGCCCGGTGCCAAGCCGCGTACGCTCATCGCCGGACAGCCCGGTGATCGATTCACACTCGAAGTCGACTTCCACGGTCGGGCGCGACACCTGACCACCACGTGCGGGGCGCGGAGAATCCGTGTCGGCGGAATAATGGCACCTTACGGGGACACCATCTGAATCGACACTTGGAGGGTCGCCTGCCTGCACCGCTGGAAGTCGCTCGCGACACGCTATCGCTTCTTCCGCCGCCGCTTCGCGGGCGCAGTCTTCTTGACGCGCCTGGTCCGCCGTTTACTGCAGGTCTGGGGTTGCTGGGCGGCCCGCGGTTTCGAGCCCGCCGGCTCCTCGGCCAGCGCCAGGTCCAGCTTCCGGTCTGCGACGTCGATGGCGGCGATGGTTACTCGCAGCCGATCGCCGATTTTCAGTCGTTGGCCTGTCCGCTGGCCGGTCACGCACCCAGCGTCGCCATCGACCTCCCACCAGTCGTCGGGCAGGTCACTAAAACGCAGCAGCCCCTCCACCAGATACTCGGGCAACTGGACGAACACGCCGAAGTTGGTCACCCCCGTGACGATCCCTTCGTGTTCGTCGCCAACGTGCTGTTCGAGCAGTCGCAGGACATAGACCAGCTTCAGTTCGCGCTCGGCTGCCTCCGCCCGGCGCTCGTTGCGGCTGCAGTGCGCACCAAGCTCTCGGCACTCGCCCAGCGTAGGCACGGCCGACCGGCGACGACGCTTTTTGAACCCGCCTCGCAGGTAGCTTTCCAGCAGCCGGTGGACGGTCAGATCCGGGTACCGGCGGATCGGCGAGGTGAAGTGCGTGTAGTCCTCGCTGGCCAGGGCGAAATGGCCTACTGAAGCAGGCTCGTACGTCGCCTGTTCGAGCGATCGCAGGATCGCGAGATTGACCGCAAACGACTCCGGCCGACCCTTTACCTTCTCCAGCAACGGCTGCAACGCCGCTCGGTCCATTCCTTTGACGGGGGGTAGTCCCAGGGCTCGTAGGAACCGGTTCAGAGGCTGCGTCGCTGCCTCGTCGGGCGGTGGGTGCACGCGGCGCAGAGCAGGCACGCTCAGGCCAGCCAGCAGCTCGGCCACCACCTCGTTGGCTTCCACCATGAACATCTCAATGATCGTGTGCGAGAAGCTCGTGTCCGCCGGCTCCACGCCCGCCACACCCCCTTTTTCGTCGAACACGACCTCGACTTCCGGCAGGTCCAGGACGAGCATGCCGTTGGCCAATCGGCGCTGCCGGATCATCCGGGCCAGCGACTCCATCCGCCGTGCCAAAGCGACCACCTTCTTCGAGTAACCTCCCACTTTGCCCGCGAGGATTTGCGTCACCTGCCGGTAGGTCAGCCGCCTGGCCGAGCGGACCACCGTGTTCGCGAAGCGCGTAGCGACGCGCTGCCCGGCGGCGTTGTACGTGATGAACGCGCTCTTGGTCAGCCGAGGCTGCTTCTCCTGCAGGCTGCAGACTCCGTTGGATAGCACTTCCGGGAGCATGGGAATGACCAGCCGCGGGAAGTAGACGCTGTTGGCCCGCTCATGGGCTTCCTCGTCCAGCGCCCCGCCCGGCTGCACAAAGTGCGACACGTCCGCGATGTGCACGCCCAGTTCCAGCCGGCTGTCGCCGAGCTCGGTCAGCGAGATGGCGTCGTCGAAATCGCGGGCGTCATCGGGATCGATGGTGATCACCGTCAGATCGCGCAGGTCCTTCCGCCCGCTGGCAACCTCCTCGGGGTCGTACGACGCCACGACGAGCCCGGCTTCCTGCGCGACGGCGGCGGAAAACTCGTCCGGCAACTGGTACTGGTGGATGATGCTCTGCGTATCGACCCCCGGGTCGCCGCGCTTGCCCAGCACCTTGGTGATCACGCCGCGGGCGTCGCGACCGCGCGAGGGGTACTCGAGGATCTCGACCACGACCTGGTCGCCGCTCCGGGCACGTTTGGCTCCCGGGTCGCCCACAAAGATGGGCACGTGCAGTATGTTGCCGTCCGGCCGAACGAACCAGCGTTGCAACTCGCGGCACAGCTCGCCCACGAACCGGCTCTGGCCGCGCTCGATGATCTCGACGATGCGGCCCTCGTACATCAGCCGGCCGTCGCGCTTGCCACGCTTTAGCACCTCGGCAGCCACCGTATCGCCGGTGACTGCATCGCCCGAGTGACCGGGCGGGACGAACAGGTCGCCATGCGAGTTAGGTGTGTCGGGAATGACGAAGCCGAAGCCGCGCGGGTTGGATCGAAAGCGGCCCACCACCCGCCGGGCCGGATCGGGCAGCGTCAGCGCGCTGGCTGACCCCATCACGATCCGCCCCGTCTTCATCAAGGCCTTGACCGCCCCGCGGAAGTCGCCGTATTCCTCGTCGGCGATGCCCATCGCCCGCGCGAGCCTGCGGATCTTCTGCGGCTGATAGCCTTGGCGAGCGAGATGGCGGACAATGCGATCCGCGAAGCGTTCGGTCGGCATGGCAATTCCTCAGCGTGTCGTTGCGGCGGCCCCCACCGCAAGAGTTCGCGCCTTCTCCGGCACCCTCGGGCCCCCGCGCGTTGCGGCGATCCGCATCGGTCGCGGCACCGATCGTACCTCTTGGGTACGGTAAGAGCGAACGAGGCAAGTCATGGCTTCGCAGCGAGTACGAACTTTTCGGGAGGGACAGGAGTGTTCGTAGATCGTGACCGGGACGCGGTCGGGCTGTCCGCCCCGCAGGGTTGTGAGTAGTCGTTCCTGAGACGTCATCATCGAACGGAAGTAGTCTCCAAATCACTCACGGCCGACACGGCCGTGCCACCCCAGCGAATCTCGGCGTGTGGCACGGCCGTGTCAGCCGTGTTGCCGCAATCATCGAAACAACTCAATCGTCGAGTTTCTCCCAGGCGAACTCGAGCGCGGACGCGCCGCTCTCCTGGCAATAGTGAATCACGAACTCGTGCACGCCGGCCGCGATCTCGACTTCGGTCCGATCCGGCGTGGGCCCGTGGTGATTCCAGCGCGAGATCACCTCCTTGCCGTCGAGGAAGAGGCGCAGGCCGTCATCGGAGAGAGTGGACAGGCGGTAGCGGCCGCCGGCGAGCTTGATCTGTGTGGACGCGACGATCGCAAAGTGACTGCGGGGAACGCCTTCCGGGAAGCCGCTCGACCAGAGCTTTCGGCTGGCGTCACGCGTCGTTTGTCGGTGGATGGGATCCGATTTGAAGAGACGTGCCCACGCGTCGTGGTCGTCATAAGCCAGCTTCGCAGGCTGATCCCAGCGATACCAGCACACGTCCCATTGGGCTGTGAGGAACGTGCCGGTCAGTGTTTGAGTCTTACTGCTACCCGTCTGAGTGATGTCAATCGAGTATGGTCTCGACTCGCCCGGGCCGTCGGTCGGTCGGGCGGTGGCCACGTAGAGGTTGGCCTCCCGGTTCCACTCGACGTTGATCCATCCGGGCATGGTGAACCCGAGTCTACCGGTCGCGAGTGGGGATATTTCCAGCGTACACGCGTCCTTCTTTCGCCACGCGACGAGTTGATTTCGATAATCGCGGGGACTGAAATGGTCGGCTTGGATCCAGGGGATCCCCTTGGGGCCGGGACCGTCGCGAAGCATCATGAAGTCCGTCGGCTTGGTTGCGACGATTTCCTGGAGTCGCTTGTACTGGTCCGATTTCTTGAACGTGACGAGTGCGCCGGTCGATGGCCGCTCGACGAAATCGAAGTTCGGTTCCGCGGTGTTCTCGATGGTGTTGCCGCCAACGGACACCTCGGTGGCGTTGTCCAGGCGGGACGATCGGCCGCAGTCTCGAATCACGTTGTCGCGGATATCGCTGTCGCGGGAGGGATGCAGCTTGCCGACCCAGTCGCCGCGGGCCCAGAGCGCGACCGCCGCGCCGCGCACGTCGCCGAAGGTGTTGCCCTCGACCCGGGTGCCCGAGCCGTGCTCGATCGCGATGCCTTCGGCGCCGATACGGAAGATCTCGTTTTCCAGCAGCAGTGAGTCGTCTGAGAAACCGAGCCAGTAGCCGTAGTGCGAGTCGTTGGCGATGTTGCGGTAATAGACGTTACCGGTCGAGAAGGTGCCCTCGAAAGCGTTGTGTGGCGACCAGGAGCCGTCGTTGTACGCGATGATGTTGCGGTCGCAACTGCCCTGGATGTTGGTGGTCTTGGTCTGTCCGTTGATGCCGCCGTTGGTGCAATCGGTCAGGAAGAGTCCGTCGCCGCCGTGCGTCATCGAGTTGCCGACGATGTAGTTTTCGTTCGATCCGTTGACAATGACGAGTGCCGCGGAGTCGCCGCCCCAGCCGCCGCCCCAGGGCCGGTTGACGAAGTCGAGCATGTTCCAGGCCACGACGTTCTTACTGGCGCCCCACAGGCCGATGCCGAAGCCGGAGTTGAACGAGAAATCGCATTCGGTGACGGTGCAGCCGGCGGAATCGACCAGCAGCAAACCGTTCTGGTTGCTGCAGCCGCGACACTTGCTGACGGTGCTGTTGTCGCTTTGCTCGATCCAGATGCCGCCGCCATAATCGCGCCAGGCCTGGATCGACCGGAGGTGGATCCAGATGGCGATCGGGCGGCCGTCGCGGGCGATTCGCTGCGCTCGGCTATAGCTCACGTCGCAATTCTCGAGCGTGAGCCCGGGGGCGTTGATCGCGCGGATGTTGTAACGATAGCCGTGGACATTCGCGTTGCGGATGATGACGTTGCGGGCACCGTCGATCAGGACGCCGGTCCCGTCCGCTCTGTCCAGGTCCGCCTGGTAGTGTTCCGTTGCGGCGAGCGTAGCGCCCCGAAAATCAACGACAGCATTGTCGGTCGTGATTCGGATTACGCCGCTACCGTCGCTGTCCCTGATGTAGTAATGACCGGGCTTGATCTGAGTCGTCGCGTTGACGACGATGTTGTCGCGGTCGATTTCCAGTTGTTGGGCGGCGGCGAGTCCGGCCGGCCAGAGCGCCGTTGCGAGGACGAGTGCCAATGCGAGTACGGGGGTCAGCTGGTAATGACGGTTGCCCATTCTTGAGACTCCCATATGACGAGCAGCGGTGATCGCGGCTATTGTAGTGGCTTTCGCGGGCGGTGCACTCTGGGCCCGGGGCGATCGCTTGCCAATTCGAGAGGAGAAAGGGACGCGCATGACTCCGCGTGAACGCTGGCTGGCAGTTCTGACCGGCGAGAAGCCCGATCGTCTGCCGATGGACTACTGGGCGACTGACGAAGCGACCGCGAAGCTGCTCAAGCACCTCGGCTGCGCGGACGAGCGGGAAATGTGCAAGCGGCTGCACATCGACCGTCCGGTCACCGTCTCTCCCGCCGGCTACAGCCCACCGTGGTTTGGCGACACCGACGCCTACGGCTGCCGCTGGATCGAGGTTCCGTACGAGACCGGTACCTACATCGAGTGCGTCGAGCACCCGCTGGCGGGATTCCGCTCGATCGCCGAGCTGGAGGCAAATTACACTTGGCCGAGCCTCGATCAGTTCGATTACTCCGCCATTCCGTCGCAGATCGAGGGGATGGAGGAGTATCCGGTTCAGGGCGGCGGCTCCGAGCCGTTCCTGCGATACACGTATCTGCGCGGGCTCGAACAGGCCTATCGTGACCTGATCGTCAACCGCGAGTTCGTGGAGCACTGTCTCGACAAGCTCTTTGACCTCGCGTACGAGCACACCAGCCGCATCTACGACCAGATTCCCGGTCGCGTCACGGTCAGTTACGTCGCCGAGGATTTTGGTTCGCAGGAGGGTCTACTCTTCAGTCCGAAGGGCATCCGCGAGGTCTTCCTGCCGCGGATGAAACGCATGGTTGACCTGGTTCACTCGGCCGGGGCGTTCGTCTTCACGCACAGCGACGGCGCGATTCGCGAGATCATCCCGGACTTGATCGAGATGGGCATCGACGTGTTGAATCCGATCCAGTGGCGCTGCCCCGGGATGGACCGCGCCGGCCTGAAACGCGACTTCGGCGACCGCCTGGTTTTCCACGGCGGCGTCGACAACCAGCAGACGCTGGCATTCGGCACCGCAGAGGATGTCCGCAACGAGGTAGCGGAGAACCTGCGTGTCCTTGGTG
>Ga0307378_10004052_pt1 | contig 21135 bp, 16 predicted proteins | sample UN1MG_FD_202238 | JGI IMG/M metagenome (GOLD analysis project Ga0307378, IMG submission 202238) | Soil microbial communities from Risofladan, Vaasa, Finland - UN-1 | ecosystem: Environmental > Terrestrial > Soil > Coastal area > Acid sulfate soil | place: Finland: Risofladan, Vaasa | collected... | reverse complement strand
CCGCTTCGGTTTCTTCGCCGGGCATGAGTTCGGCCACGCCCAGGCTGGCGGTGACGTGCAGGGCGGTTTCGGCGTAATGGACGTGAGAATCTTCGATCGCCCGGCGGATCTGTTCGGCCCGGTTCTTGGCGTCGGTGACCGAGGCGCCGGGGAGGATCAGGGCGAATTCTTCTCCGCCGTAGCGGGCGACCAGGTCCATTTTGCGTGCGCCCGCGTAGAGGACCTTGCCCATGTTGCGCAGCACTTCGTCGCCGGCCTGGTGCCCGTACGAGTCGTTGAAGTCCTTGAAGTGATCCACGTCGACCATCACGATCGAGAAGCTGTTGCCCTGCCGGGCGATCTCGTCGTCGAACGCGCGGCGGTTGGCCAGGCCGGTCAGCGCATCGGTGTGTGCCACGACCGCGTGTTCTTCGACCAGCCGCGTCTGTTCCTGGAGTTTCTCTTCGGCATGGCCGAGCTGCTCCTGCATCGTGTTGTTGGCCTCGATGAGCTTGGCAACGGCCGCGACGACGTCCTCGGTCTCCTGAAACTCGTTGGAGTTCAACTCCTCGTTGATCTCTTCCACGCGGCTGTTGTGCTCGCCCACGTTGGCGGCCACGCTGGCGGCCAACTGGTGCAGTCGGGCGAGGACTTCTCGGGCGTATTCGGTTTCGTCACCCTCGGGCCGTGCCTCGGTTTCGCCGCCACGAGGTTGCACTCCGGCACAGACGGTGCCGCGACCTCGCAGCCAGGCCCCGGCGATCGCACCGGCGGTGGCCATCACGATCGCGAATATCAGGTCAACCCATATGACTGGCATGCTCATAATCCTTAAATTCGATTCATTCGGAAGCAGCGGCAAGCCATGACGCCTCGGCGCGGAATGATCGCAAACCACGTAGTTTATCTACGTTACCCGGTGGGCATGTCAAGCGGTTACCCGGCGGGTATGTCAAGCGCTGGTTGCGGGGTGAAACGCGCAAAGAAAAGCCCACGGGCCGCAACCCGTGGACTCAGGGCGGAAGGGAGAACGAGATGTCCTACTGCACCAATCGGACCTTGGGATTGGTGATGATTTCCTCGAAGATATCGGCGAGCCGTTGTTCGTAGGCGGCCGGGGCCGAAAAACAAAGACGCGAGCGACGAGACGCGCACCGACATGCCGACTTCCTTCTCGAAAGGCGGCCCACTTCGGCGGCCCGGCCGGCTCCGCTTCGGAGCCCCGTGGCTTTGCGTCCCGACCTCGCGATCGGTTTGCCGTTTCGGGTTGGGTTCTTCGTTCCCGGTTCGCAGGGCAGGAAACTTTTTCCCCTATGAACTTCTTAGGTCACGATAGGCAACACGTCAAATTGAAGAATCGAAATGGGAGGACTCCGTTCCTCCCTACCTCGAGGGTCGTTCGAACCAATGCGGCAGGTAGATCACGTTCGGGTCGGGTTCTACAGGTGCGTTCGCATCATCACCAGTTTAGACAGGTCGATCGCAAAGCTGATCACGGCCAGCGCAAAGGTGACCAGCAGCACGAACAAGAAGAATCCGGTTCCCCAGCGGAACTGCCTCCCTACGTCTTCTGCGTCTCTTCTACTCATGGGTGCGTCCCCCCCCGCAAGGAACTCATGTTGCAGACTTGTCCATCATTCCATCGTTCTATTGCACCAACACGGAAGGGGAGACGATATCGCGGCTGGTGCGCACGTCGGAATCCCATGAGGGAATCCCGCCGCGCACCACCACGGTGGCCCGTTGCACGGTCAAACGCTTGTCCTTCTTGTTGCCGCTGAGGTTCACGTCCATGACGCGGATGCCGGCAAACCCCACGATCGTATACCGGGCGTTGTTTCCACTGCCGCTGACCTGGCTGTAGACGGGCACGATTCGCGGCTGGCCGATGACGGCCTCCAGCGCGCTTTCGATTCCCGCGCTGAGGCCCGGATCGCCGCCGAGTTCGAGGGCGCCGCCGGGTTCCAGCGCCAGCTCCCCGCCGTGGTACGACAAGTCTTCGGCGCTCAGCCCGTCGAGGATCTGTCGGCGAAGGTCGGCCGTGCTGTTGTTGTCCGGGCCGATGTCCACGGTACCGCAGTTTCCGGCCGCGCCGGTGTCCTGCGGATAGATGTTCACTTCGGAAAGGCCGTCCGATACGGGGATCACCTGTTGCGTTTCCTCATCCCAGGTCCAGGCGTCCGAGCTGCCCCCGGTTTCCAGAGCCGCCCAGCTCTCCTGGTCGATCGCGATCGGGAGCATGGGAACGCCGTCGCCGGAGGAGGGCGGTTGGAAGCCGATGAAATTCTCGACGAACGCCGCCACGGCTTTCGTCTCCATGGAGAAGGCCCCGACTCCCATCAGCTTGCCGAACACCAGCGGCGACTCGCTGTCCGTCTCGGCCCAGCGCCGGGTGGTTACCCGAACCGCATTGACCGAGAAGACCGTCGGCGTGAAGGTACGTCGGCTGTAGTCCCAGCACCCGAATTCGACGTCGCTGGGATCGAGGGAGATCTGTTTTCCGCCGGCCGTGTGGTAATCGGAGAATTGTCTTGCCGTGGCAATCACTTCATCGGCCGACCTGGTCATGTTGACCGTGCCGGCGGCCATGGCGGCCGAATCGGCGGCCACCTGGAGTTGCGTCCGCATCAACACGACCTGGCCGATGTCGACGGCGAACGCGACCATGGCCGCGACAATGAAGATCAAGAACACGCTCAAGATCAATGTGGCTCCACGTCGCGGCGGCCTTTTCATCTTGGTATGGTTTCTTTTCATGGATAACCCTCCTAGGGACGCATCCAATCCCCAACGGAATGTCCGGGGATCGGAAACAGGCGTGTCGCAAAGTTTACCTTCGGCAACGCCGTTCGGGCAAAGATGGCCGGGAACGGCCCACCGGCTCAGCCGCCGGGCCCAAGAAAGAGCAGACGCGAGTGACGAGACGCGCACCGCCATTACAACCCCTCCCGGAAAAGGCTGCAAACTTCGGCGACCTGGCATGCTCCCGCAGGAGCCCCATGGCTTTGCGTCCCGACCTCGCGATCGGTTTGCCGTTTCGGTTTGTTTTTTGTTTTCGGGCCGAACGACCCGGTAAGATTTGCCTCCATTGAACTAATAGGTCACGAATCGCCTTGTGTCAAACTCCTTGCGGGACGAAATCCTCTCGCGGCCGAGTTCCATTGGCTGCAACGGATTTGCCGGTTGTTTTCGGCGACGGGAAGGTTGTTTTCGGCGATGAAAAGATTGACACGTTCCTCATTCGAGAGCTAGAGTTGTGCGGCTCGATGAAAACCCCCATCTTACATCGATCTGACCTTTGCCTGGCCGCCACCGCTCCCGGCGAACCTCGAGGGTAAGCCGTCGCGTTTAGCGATCGAAGGGGGCGGTGAGCGGCTTTTTCACGCTGCAACCTGCCCCACGACGCCGCCGACACTTCGACGACCGGCCCAGACATAGTAGCCGTCTCGCTCCGCGAGACGAGGCTGCATCTCGCCCCAGCGAGATGGCTACTCTGCAATCGCCCCGCTTATCGCACCAATCGGACCGGCGAATAGATGTAATGGCTCGACTGCGTGGGCATTGGGCCGGGGATGCCGCCTTCGATAATCATCTTGGCGGGCTGAATGATGATCTTCTTATCCTGCAAGGCTCCACCCATCTTCACCTCCACGATGCGGATACCCGCGAAACCCACGATCGTGAACAGGGTGTTGTTGCCGGTTTTGGCAACTTCGCTGAAGAGAGGCACGATTCGTGGTTGCCCTCGGACGGAGTTGACGGCGTCCTTCAGCCCGGCACTGATCCCGGTGTCGCCGGTGAGATACAGCTTGCCGTTCTCGGAGAGTTCCAGCTTGCCGCCGTGGTATGCCATGTCGCGTGAATTCGGGCCTTCGAGGATCTGCCGGACAATGTCGGCCGTACTGTTGTCGGCGTTGCCAATGTCCACGGTCCCGCGATTGCCGGAGTTGTCACCATCGACGCCCTCCGGATAGAGATTCAGTTCGGCAATACCGTCCGGGCCGGGCAGAACTTGGCCCGACTCTCGATCCCAAGTCCACACGTCGGGCCCCATGCCCGCTTGCAGCGATTGCCACGTTTCGACATCGAGCGCGAAGGGCAATAGCGACACGGTCTCCTCGCCCGGCGGTATGCGGAAGCCAACGAAGTCGTCGCGGTAGGCCGCCGTGGCTTCCGCCTTCAGCGCGATCCGATCGACTCCCATCGCCCTGGCGAAGAACAGCGGCAACGGCCCGCCGGCCATCCGGTCGCGGCGCGTGGTCACGCGTACCGCGTTCGGGTTCCACGAAGACCGTGCGAAAGTGCGGGCGTTGAAGTCCCAGACGCCTGGTTCGACGTCGGCCGCCAGCAGGTCGACCTTTTCCGCTCCGGCCGTGTGGTATCCGGCGTACTTTCGGGCAACGTCGACCACGGTGTCGAGCGGCTCGTGTACGTCGGCCGCCGCGGCGGCCATGGCGGCCGAATCCGCCGCGACTTGAAGCTGCGTGCGAACCAGAACAATGTAACCGATGTCGATGGCGAACGCGACGACGACGGTGATCAACAGCAGGCACATTACAGCCACCACCAGCGTGGCGCCCCGGCGGGTCCGCCCCGGACGATGTTCAGACCGCTTCCACGGTTGCCTCACGATTCTGCCCCCCGTCGCGTGATCGTACGATTGTTTTCGTCTGTATTTGCGTGCGTGTCGTGCGGTATTGACGCAAATCTCCCATCAACGTGTAGCCCCCAGTCTCGCGTTCGTCAAACTCGAATCGATGGTCATTCCCGCACGTTCAGTCCGGCCGCATTTCCGCGAACTGTGCCTGGCTTGAGGAATGAGCCAATTGCCGAAACTTGTTCGGTTAAGAATGTTGTCTGTCGTCCAGGCCGCGTTGCCGGCGTGGAAGATCGCGTGGTAGACGGGGCCGGCCGCGGGGGGTGCGTAAAATGCTCGTGAGAAGTCCGGCCTCCCGCTCGAGGTGGGTAGCAACGGATCGCCTGCGGATGGTAGAATAATGTGATCGATCTTCAATGCTGCATCGATCCGGAAACAGGGGAACCTTCGTGATCACGGCTTACGAACTCGGTCCGAAGGCACGACGAGCGCTACGACGACGTAGGAGAAAGCCATGAGCAAAACGCCTTATCCAGCAGGCTGGGACGAGGACCGCGTTCGGCGAGTGCTTGCACACTACGAGACTCAGTCCGACGAGCAAGGCATGGCCGAGGATGAGGCTGCTTATGAGGCGACGACTCACACGACGATGGGGGTGCCGATCGATCTCGTCCCCGTTGTTCGGGAGTTGATCGCCAAACGGGGATCCGAGTAGCGACAGCATGAGACCCGATCAGCCCACCCTTGACAGCTCTGCCTCGCCGGATCGAAACGAGATTCCCCGACGGCTCGTGTTCTGCGACAACGTGCGCTCGTTGGCCGTGATCCTGGTCGTCGTCGTACACGCGGGGCTTGCTTATAGCGGCTTGGGCCTGGAGGCGATGTGGCCCGCTCGGGGGCCGGACGGCGGACCGGCCATGGCGGTGCTGACCTTGGTGCTGGACAGCTTCATCATGCCGCTGCTGTTCTTCCTGGCCGGATATTTCGCCCTGCCGTCGTTGCAGCCGAAGGGGGCCCGGCGTTTCCTCGTCGGCAAGATGCGGCAGTTGGTCGCGCCCGCGGTGTTGGTGGTCCTCTTCCTGAACCCGCTGATCGTCTACGTCTGGGGCCGCACGCACTTTCCCGGGTCGGCGGAGTATCCCCGGAGCCTGGCCGACTGGTGGCTCTTCCAGTTGCGACGGATCGGTTCCTTCCACCTGGACGAATTTGGCTGCCCGGCCTCGTATTTCTTCGCCCACGTCTGGTTCGTGTCGGTATTGATGCTCTTCTTCGTCGTGCTGGCGGTCGGATGTGCGGTGAAGAGAACGCTCCGGCCGACCGCCGCCGAAACCACGCCGCGGCGAGCTTCCAGGTTCACGGTCATCGCGGCGCTTCTGCTGACCGGCGTGCTGACCGGCGCGATCGCCTCGGCCGTGCGGATTCTCCTGCCCGAGGTGGGTTTTTGCTGGGTGGTCATTCTCGGGCTGATCGAGTTCCGCTCGCCGGACGTGGTGTTTCACGTCGGCTATTTCCTGTTGGGCCTGTTCGCCTTTCGCGGCCGGTGGTTTGCTCGCCCTCGTCCGTTCGGTCCCGTTTGGCCGTGGCTGGCGTCTTGCCTTCTTATCACGGCCGCTTATCTGGGAGTGACGCAGCGGATGCTCGAGTTGCACCCGCCGCCGTCGCCGCGCCCGGCGCCGTTTCTGGCCGCGTTCTGGATGCTCCGCGGTCTGGTTTGCGTGACGTTCACCGGGTTGCTGATTGCGGTGGCGGAGAAGTACTGGAATCGGCCCAGCCGGATCGGCGAGCGAATGGCCGCCACGTCCTACCACGTCTACCTGATCCACCTGCCTCTGGTCGTGTCGCTGCAGTTCCTTCTGGCCGGTGCCGTCGAAGCCCCGGCAATCGTCCAATTCGGCCTGGTTGCAGTTGTCTCCATCGGCCTCAGTTTCGCCGTGTGCGAACTGCTGGTCAGGCGATTCCCCCGCACGTCGGCCATTTTCCTGGTCGCGCTGTTTGCGGTGCTGTGTTCGATTCTCCAGTAGGTCAGGGCTTGCCCTGACGGCTCCCGGTTTCGATCTCGCCCTGATAGTCCCCGGTTTCGATCTCGCTTCTGTCAGGGCAAGCCCTGACCTACGGGGGAGCCATTTCATTGCCGTCGCCTCTCGGTCCAAATCAGACGTGCCTTGCCGACGCCGGTTCGAGTGATAGAATGCCGGCTCGGGTCTACAAAGCCCCAAACCTTTCAGGCGTCGAGGACCACGTGTCATGACCGAACGACCGGACGACGCACGGACTCTGAAGCGGGAACTCCGCGCCCATGCCCGCAATCGTCGGAAAAGGCAACCGGACAAAGACGGGTTGAGCCGCCGGATCTGCCGGAGGTTGGCCTCGCTTCCCGAGTATGAACGTGCCGCGATGGTGATGTTCTACGTCGATTTCGCTTCGGAAGTCCGCACGCGGCAGTTTCTGCCCGCGGCGTGGGAAGCGGGGAAGCGGGTGGTGGTCCCGTTCTGCGCCGGCGACGAACTCGAACTGTTCCGCATCGAGAGCATGGAGGAGTTGGCCGAAGGTTCGTACGGGATTCTCGAACCGACCGAGGCAATCCGCAGCCGCCGCGAGCGCCGAGTGGACGCCGCCCAGCTCGACCTGATCGTGGTGCCGGGTCTGGCCTTCGACTGCCACGGGGGACGACTGGGGCAAGGCAAAGGCTACTACGACCGGCTGCTGCGAACGGTTCGCCCCGACGCGACCGTGATCGCCCTGGCCTTCGAGTGCCAGCTCTTTCCCGCCGTGCCCATGCGGCCGAACGACGTCTACGTTCACAAAGTGATTACCGAAGCGGCGGTCTACGATAACCCGACCGCGAAATGACTTGCCGGTCGGCCGCCGGTGTCCAGGGAAAGAACGTCACGCCGGAAATCAATCGCAGATAATACTTCGTGGCGTCATCGTCGGGCATCGTCCTGGCCAACGTCTCGTAGAGTTGGCGCAATTGGGCCCTTCGGGTGGGGTGGAGTTGCCGGAGACTTTGCACGGGCCGGCTGCGAAGCTCTTCGGCCACCAGGGACATGATCAGCGTGTTCAGCGCGTCGAAGCCGATCGGGGAACGGCGGGAAAGCGAATACTTGTCGCCGAGGGTCGCCCGCATGACCGAGTCGTATTCCTGGGTGTGCGACGCGCCGAGGAAATGGCCCAGTTCGTGTACCAGGACCTCCAGCCGCTGTCGGGCGTCGATGTGCTGGGACCACTCGCGGATGAGAATATGCGAATACAGGGCGCCGCGCGTTCCGCCCAAATGGGTGCGCCCCACGGGAATGCTGTACTGGCTGCTGAAACCGATCGCCAGCCGCGCCGCCGCCGGGTCGACCTCCATTTCGAATTCCTTGAGCGACGTGTTGAAGTCGCGGACGCCGTCGTGCGAGTCCCAGGTGCCGACGGCCGCCACCTCGAAGCGGACGCCGCAGTGACGCTCGAAGATGGCGGAAGCCTGCGCGAGCCGCTCGCGGAGCCGCTGCTCCCAAAGGTGCCGCACGGCCTGTTCTTCGTCGTCCACCAGCAGCATCACCGGCACGGTGATCGGCGGCGGATCGCCCGCGGCCACGGGCGTCGCCGGCAGCGGCTGGTTGCCCGGCGGAGAGGCCAGGCCGAGCTTGATCAGATCGAGTTGCCCGTCGCGGACGAAGAAGTAATGGATCGAATTCGTTCCCAGCACGTATTGCCGAGGCTTGCCCCCGGCGTCGAAACCGATCGCCAGCCTACTGGCCACGGGCAGCGAGACCAGTTCGCCCGGTTGGAGGCTCTGGCGGCTCGCTTGGGCATCCGGCAGCGCCATCGCGAAATCGACCGTCTGGGCGGTACGGTTGCGCACCACGACGGTGCCGGCCCGTCCCGATACGGGGTGGAGCCAGCCCATCGCCAGGACAACGGCAGCGGCCCAGCACGGAGCGGATTTTGCACGCGAACTCATGGGAAGCGGGAGTATGGGAATACTTGTGATAGTAACGTTTAGCGGGCGGGCTTGCCCGCCGTTTTGGTTGCGGCTCCGCCGCTCACAATCCAGAAACTCATTATACCCCCGGAGTGTCCGAACGTCACCCGGCATCTTACCGCGGATTCCGGAGAATCGGGTTGGATATCGTAGATTCGGGGGAGACGCCTCCTCAGTCATCCCGCAAGAACGGATTGCTCCCGTCGAGCGTATACGTGGGCAGGTAGTCGCTCCTGAGGTTGTGCGTGTGGACGTGCTCGCCCGGGTGGATTTCGCAGGCGGCCGAGCCGATCGGAGCGCCATACTTGAGGATTTTTTGTCCGGCGGCGATCGGCATCAGGGCCAGTTTGTGGCCGGCGGGAATCCCCTCGGCGGCGATGATCGTCAGCCCGTCGAGGGCGAGCGACTCGCCGGGCTCGATCGTCGCGGTGGCCACGGCGACGTTGTCCTGCGGGGAGATGCGGATGAGCCGGGGAGCGTGGGGTGGGGTGGAGTCGGACGTGTTCATGGGGAGGGAGATCTTGTTGTTGGGATGGAAGTTGCGAAGCCGCGAGCGGCTGGATGGGGGTTGTCAGCCGTAGCCCAGGTCGCCCAGTTCGTCCTCGTCGAGTCCGTGGTGATGGGCCAGTTCGTGCAAGATGGTCACGCGGATTTCTTCTCGCAGCCGGGAAGTGCGGATTCGCCCGCTGCGGTCCCGGGCCGACTCCAAGATGCCTTCGCGATAGATGGTGACCACGTCGGGCAGCGTGCCGGAGTGCTGCACGCTCCGTTGGTCGATCGGGATGCCCGTGTAAAGCCCGCAGAGCTGCCGCCGATCGCTCACGCCCATGTCGGCCATCGTCCGCGCCGAAGGATAGTCCTCCACGTGCAGCGGCACCTGGTCGATCAGTTCGTGCACCAGCGGCGGAAGTTGCTCCAAGACCAACTCCAACTGTTTGTCGAAACGGCGTCGCGAATCGGGATCCAACTCGGTTCCTCGCTCAGGTCGTCAAAGCGGGTGTCCGAATGTAGCCATCTTGCTCCGCAAGATGAAGCCTCGTCTCGCGGAGCGAGACGGCTACTATCAAATCTCGCCCCAATACCATTTTACCGGACCGGCCGCGAAACCCATACGGGGCTATTGCTGCCAGACGCCGCACCCGCCACAATGGTGGTTGCCACAGGTCGGCCGGCGCAGGTCGGAACCAAACTGCCCGCCGTGTCGTCTAAGGCAACGGATCATCTTTCCCACCGAGTTTCCAGGAGAGTTCCCATGAGAGCCGCGAATTGCTTGTGTCTGGCACTATTGCCTCTGCTCCTTTTCTCGTCCGCACCGGTTCTGGCCGATTCGGGCGGCAAAATCACCGAAGGACGCCTCGACGCCATCGGCCCGGAGGGCACGCCCCTGGGATCCTGCCCGCTGAAACACACCGAGGTCACCGCCGACGTGGCCGGGTTCATCGCCCGGGTGACCGTCCGGCAGCAGTTCCACAACCCGTTCAAGGACAAGATCGAGGCCGTTTACGTCTTCCCGCTCTCGCAGGACGCCGCCGTCGACCAGATGACCATGACCGTGGGCGATCGGATCATCGTGGGCGAGATCAAGGAACGCGGCGAGGCCCGGGCGATCTACGAACAGGCCAAGGCCCAGGGACAGGTCGCCAGCCTGCTGGACCAGGAACGGCCCAACATCTTCACCCAGTCGGTCGCCAACATCGAGCCGGGCGAACAGGTCGACATCACGATCTCGTACACCGAGACGCTCGAGTGGAAAGACGGCGAGTATTCGTTCGACTTCCCCATGGTCGTCGGTCCGCGTTACATGCCGGGCAGTCCGACCGGGGCTGCGACCACCGGCTGGGCCCCGCCGACCGACCAGGTGCCCGACGCCAATAAGATCTCACCGCCGGTCACGCCCGAGGGAACCCGCGCCGGACACGACATCTCCGTCACCGTGAATCTCGACGCCGGACTGCCCTTGCGGCGGATCGACTCGAAACAGCACGCCGTGCTGGTCGACTATGTGGATTCCGAGAAGACGCAGGCGGTGATCAAGCTCAAGCAGAGCAAGACGATCCCCAACAAGGACTTCGTGCTGGTCTACGAAACGGCCAGCGACCGGATCGAAGACACCGTGCTCACGCACACCGACGAGCGGGGCAACTTCTTCACCATCGTGCTGCAACCGCCCAAACGCGTGCGGCAGGAACTGATCGTGCCCAAGGAGATCGTCTTCGTGATCGACAAGAGCGGCTCGATGAGCGGGTTCCCCATCGAGACGGCCAAGCGGGCGATGCGGCTTTGCATCGAGGGCCTGCACGGGAATGACACGTTCAACCTGATGACCTTCTCCGGCGGCGTGGGGTTCTGCTTCGACAAGCCGGTGTCCAATACCGACGATAATCGGATCAAGGCGCTGGCCTTCCTGGAAAGCCTCCAGGGCAGCGGCGGCACCGAAATGATGACGGCCATCCACGCCTGCCTGGCCGGACAAGACGATCCCGAGCGCGTGCGGATCGTCTGCTTCATGACCGACGGATACGTGGGCAACGACATGGCGATCATCGACGCGGTGAAGCAGAACGCCGGCACGGCCCGGGTATTCTCCTTCGGGATCGGACGCTCGGTCAACCGTTTCCTCTTGGACGGCATGGCCCGGGCCGGACGCGGCGAGGTGCATTACATCCTCGACGAACAACAGGCCACCGGGGCGGCCGAGCGGTTCTACGAACGGGTGCGCTCGCCCGTGCTGACCGACGTGGCCCTGGACTTCGGCGGCCTGGATGTCGAGGAGCTTTTCCCGATGCAAGTTCCCGACCTGTTCAGTTCCACGCCGGTGGTCGTCAAGGGGCGCTATAAGAAGGGCGGCCAAGGCACGATCACGCTTCGCGGCAAGACGGGCGAGGGCGACTTCGAGCGGAAGATCGACGTGACCTTGCCGGACGAGGAACCCGGCAACGACGTGCTCGCGCCGCTGTGGGCCCGGGCGAAAGTCGATCACCTGATGCACGGCGACCTGACCGGGATCCAACGAAGCAGTCCCGACCCGGCCACGAAGGAAGAGATTCTCGGGCTGGGCCTGCGGTATCGCCTGCTCACGCAGTTCACCAGCTTCGTGGCGGTCGAGAAGGTGAGGATCACCGAAGGCGGCCAGCCGCGAACCATCGCCGTGCCGGTCGAGATGCCCGAGGGCGTCAGCTACGAGGGCGTGTTCGGGGCCGACGCACGCGGCGGCAGAATGAACCTGGCGACGATGGCAAAGCGCAGCAGCGTGGCGAGCTACGGGGGCATGGCTTTGAAGAAATCGATGCCCGTTCCCAGCGCCGGCCGGCCGGCATTGCCCCCGGTTGAAAAGCAGGGTGAAGCGAAGTCCGAGGACAAGGAAGCGGACACTCCCGGCGAGAAGCCCGACGAGACGCAAGCGTTCATCAACAAGCTCGCGCCCGAGCTGCAAGGTCTGGCCGAAAAGGTGGCCAAGGAAGGCACCGATGGCAATCTGGCCGTCGGCAAGCTCCAGGTCAAGGCGGGCCGCGTCGAGATCCAGGTGCAACTCACCGCCCTGTCCGCGGAAGTATTGGCGAAGCTCGAGAAGCTCGGCTTCAAGCAACTCGCCCAGGCCAAGTCGGTCAAGTTGGTGATCGGCACCATCGACGTGAAGCAACTCGAAGCCCTCGCCAAATTGGCCGAGGTCCTCCGGGTAACGCCGTCGGTGTAGAACGTTTCCCCGTCAGGCCAATTGATGTAATTCGAGCCAGCCTGAAAGGCTGGGATATGACAGCCCAGGGCAACGCCCTGGGTGAAGAGGCGCCCCATTCAAGATGCCAGCCCTGAAAGGGCGACATTTTCGGGACTGACGCCGGTCATTTCGCCCCTTCGGGGCTTTCGCGTGCGGGTTGCTGCCCGATCCCCAGGGCGTTGCCCTGGGCTTTCTCATTTTGCCCCTTCGGGGCTGGTCGATCTTCTTGTGACTTCTTGTGACGTTCTTCTCAGGGCGTTGCCCCGGGCTTGGCCCATTGACAGTCCGGCTTCCGCGTGCCAACATCATGGGAACCTGATTCTGCCAGCGGAGCACCAGACATGTCCGTGCCGGGAACCACCGGAAAGATCCTGCTGGTCGATCTGGGCAGCGGGACCACCAAGATCGAACAGCCTGACGACGAACTCTACCTGAAGTACCTCGGTGGGTTCGGCCTGGGGGCGTACTACCTCTACAAGAGTCAGCCGCCGGGCGTCGATCCGCTCGGTCCGGAAAATACGCTGGGATTCTTCACGGGTTTGCTCACGGGCACCGGCGGGATCACCACGAACCGTTACATCGTCGTGGCCAAGAGTCCGAAGACCGGCGGGTGGGGCGATGCCAACTCCGGCGGCACCTTCGGACCGGCCATGAAAACGGCCGGCTTCGATGGGATTCTGTTCACCGGCATCAGTCCGCGGCCGGTTTACTTGCTGATCCGAGGCGGCACGCCCGAGTTGCTCCCGGCCGATGATTGGTGGGGATTGGATACGACCGAAACCGACGATCGGGTTACCGAACTCTACGGCCCCGATGCCAGGGCCGCCTGCATCGGTCCGGCCGGCGAGAAGCTCAGCCTCTTGGCCGCCGTGGTCAACGAGAAGGGTCGCGCCGCCGCCCGCAGCGGGCTCGGCGCCGTGATGGGCTCGAAGAAGCTCAAAGCCGTCGTGCTGGCCGACGGCATCCGAGAGATTCCCGTGGCCGATCCCGACGGAATGAAAGCGGCCATGCACCGGCACCGCGAGTTCCTCAAGACCCGGCCGCGATGGAACGTCATGCGGCAATACGGCACCTGCGGCAGCATGGCCGGGCTGACGCTCAAGGGCGATACGCCCACGAAGAACTGGGGCGGGACCGCCGAAGTCGATTTTCCCACCGTCGGCCGGATCAGCGACGACGCGGCCGTAGCCATCGAATACAAGAAGTACGCCTGCTGGCGATGCCCGATGGCCTGCGGCGGGCTGACCCGCGTCCAGCACGGCCAGTTCGCCGCCGAGGGACACAAGTCGGAGTACGAAACCCTCGGCGCGTTCGGCTCGATGTGCCTCAACGACAACCTGGCCTCGATCAACCTCTGCAACGACCTGTGCAACCGCTTCGGGCTCGACACGATCGGCACCGGCGGGACCGTCGCCTTTGCCATCGAGTGCTTCGAGAACGGGCTGATCGGCCCGGCGGATACCGGCGGCGTCGAGCTGCGTTGGGGCAACGCGCAGGCGATCGTGGAGATCACCCGGCAGATCGGCCGCCGCGAAGGTTTCGGCGCCGTGTTGGCCGACGGGGTGCGAAAGGCGGCCGAGCGGATCGGCAACGGGGCGGAGCAATATGCCATACACGTCGGCGGCGAGGAGTTGCCGATGCACGATCCACGGTTGGTCCCCAGTGCGGCGACGACGTACCAGATCGACGCCACGCCCGGCCGCCATACGCAGGTCAGCACGTGGATCTCGGAACTGGGCGCCGGCCCGCCGGATCTGGTCGACCAGCCGCAGCCGCAGCACCACTATCCCGGCAAGGGCAAAGCCCACGCGACCGTGAACAACTACTTCCAGGCGGGCCAATCGGCCGGGATGTGCATGTTCATCCTGCTGACGCTCGAGCCGGAGTTCGTGGCCGATTCGCTCACGCACGCGACCGGCCGGCCCTTCACGCCCGAGGACGTGCAGACCTGCGGGGCGCGGATCGCGGCGCTGCGTACGGCGTTCAACGTGCGGGAGGGCATTCGCAGTGTGGACCGCAAGGTTCCCGACCGCGTGCTCGGCCGGCCGCCGCTCGAGCAAGGCCCCACGGCCGGACGCACGGTCGATCTGGACGCCCAGGTTAAAGACTACCTGGAGGCCATGGGCTGGGATCCGCAAACCGGCGTGCCGAAACGCGAGACACTGCTGAAATTGGGGCTCGATTTCGTGGCCGAGGATATTGCAAACACGGATTGATCCGCCCTGCCAATTAGACTGAAAGGGAACGACAACTGTGCAAATCGATCGGATTTGGGCACCGTGGCGATTGGAATACGTCCAGGGCGACAAGAAGACTCCGCTGTCGGACGAAGCGAAACGTGGACTGCTGCCCGGGGCCGATCCGGACTGCTTCCTCTGCCAGTGCGTGGCCGATCCGGACGATCGGGAACGGATGGTGATCGAGCACCGCGAACATTCGCTGACCGTGCTCAACCGCTATCCCTACAACAACGGCCACCTGCTGATCTCTCCCCGCGAGCATCTGGCGGGGCTGGAAGATCTCACGACCGAAGTGCAGTTCGAGCTGACCGAAACGATCGGCCGCATGGTGGAGTTGCTCAAGAGGGTCCTCCACCCGCAGGGCTTCAACATCGGCTTGAATCTGGGCCTCGCGGCGGGCGCCGGTCTGCCGGGCCATCTCCATTGGCACGTCGTTCCCCGCTGGAACGGCGACACCAACTTCATGCCCGCCCTGGCCGGCATCAACGTCATCCCCCAATCGCTCGACGCGTTGTGGGAAGCGCTAATCCAGGAGTTGCAGAAAGGGTGAGCCGCTTGCGGCTTCGCAACCAACGCAACCCAGGTCACTTTCCTTGCGCCGACCTCACCGCAACATCCGCCTGAACTGGTCGAGCAGTTGCGTGGTCAACCCCAAGCGGGCCGACGCATCCGTGCCGCGCAACCCCATCCGGCGGCTTTCCAACTGACCGTCCGGCAGCCTGAAAACGACCTCCACGTACCGGCGGCCCGTCTCGTCCTGCCGGGCTTGACCGACGGCGATCGCCCAGCGGCTGCCGGTCGAATCGGCCGCGGCCTGAGCCAGCAGCACGGCTCGCTGCGTGTCGGAGGTGCTCTGCGTCCACGCGGCGTCGCCGATGCGGAGCAACCGGCGGAGCTTTTCGTCGGTCGGGGCCACGTAGGCGCCGGCCACGACCCGGCCCGTGGCGTCGGCGCCGGTCAGCCCCGCCGCCAGAGAACCGCCGCTGCCGACTTCCACCAGCGCCAGCGTCGCGCCGCGGTCTTCGAGCCGCTGCACGACGTGCCGCTCCAGGGACGTTTCGTCGTCGGCATACACATAATCGCCCAAGTGCGCGAGGATCTGCTGTTTCAAGGCTTCCAGCTTCGCGCGGTCCTGCGGCGTGTCGTCCGGCAGCGTGAAGGTGAAATCCACCCGGCTGCCGTCGAACTGGGACATGAGCGTCACTTCCGGCGGCAGCGGCACGTGCTCCTTGAGCGTCTGGTCGATGCCCGACTGACCGATGCCGACGAATCGCAGCGTCATCGAGCAGCCGGGCAGCCGCGTGCCGAATCGCCGGTTCAGGTAGGGCACCAGCTCGTCGCGGACCATCGCCTGCAACTCGCGCGGCGGGCCGGGCAGAGCCACGATCACGCCGCCGGTCTGCTCGAAGACCAGGCCCACGGCCGAACCGTTGGGGTTCTTCAAGTACGTGCCGCGCACCGGCACCTGCGTCTGGCGGCGGAGGTTGCTGCGAAGCCGCTCGGGCGGGACGCCGAAACGCCGCGCCATCTCGCCCAGCACCTCGGGCTGTTCCTTCAAGGCGATCCCGGTGAATTCGCTCAGCGTCTGGCGGGTGATGTCGTTGTCCGTCGGGCCCAGCCCGCCGGTCACCAGGATCAGCGACGCCTTGCCGGAAGCGAAACGAAGGGCTTCCTCGAGATCGGCCGGCTTGTCGTCCACCGACATCGAGCCGACGCACCGCAAGCCGAGCGGATGGAGCGTGCGGGCGAGAAACTGCGTATGGCCGTCGGCATACACGCCCGAAAGCAACTCGCCCCCGGTGACGATGATCGTATAGTCGACCGGTTTTCGGGGAACCGGGGACGGGGAGTCGGCCGCCGTCGTCGTTCCCCACAGCAAAGCCGGCAGCACGAGCAGCCGCCGGCACCATCGAGAGAAAGATTGGGGCATTGCAGGTCTTCGTAGGTCAGGGCTTGCCCTGACAATCTTCTTTTTGGCGATTGCTTCGGCTACTTTGGTTTCTGTCAGGGCGAGCCCTGACCTACACAGCCTACTTCGGTTCCGTCAGGGCGAGCCCTGACCTGCGTGGATGGCCCAGAGTCGTTCCAACGTGGCGACGTACAGCACGCCGTTGGCGGCAACCGCCGAGCCGCAAATGGACCTGCCCGCATCGACGCAACCGAGGATTCTCTTTTCCCTCTCGGCGGCGAAGGTCCAAAGATATCCTCGCCGGGTGCCGATGTAGACCTTTCCGTCGGCCACCAGCGGCGAGCCCCAGATCTCGCCGCCCGTCTCGTGGACCCAGCAGGGCTCGCCCGTCTCGGCGTCCACGCAGTGTACGTTCCGCTCGCAATCGCCCACGAAGACCAGCCCGTCGTGGATCGCGGGCGTCGAGCAGCAATGGCCATCCAGCGGATAGGACCAGAGCAGGCCGGTTTCGGTGATTTCGCCGGTTTTCGTCGCGTCGATGCACTGCAGCCACGACTGGTCCTTGCCCCACCAGATGTCGCCGCCCACGGTCACGTACACGCGGTTCCCGTGAAACACCGGCATGCTCTTGATATTGCTGGGGCTTTCCCGGCGGTTGCGTTTGTAGAGGTTGAGGTCCTCCTTGGGCGCCGTGGGATCGCAATCGAAGCGCCACACCCGCCGGAGGGTTCTCACCGGTTCGGATACCGCCGAGGGCATGAGCGCGTCGAAGGCGTAGCAGACCCCGTCGCCGCCGCAAAAGAAGATCAGCCGCCGGCCGTCGACCTCCCCCAAAGCCGGCGAGGACCAGGTGCTGTGGAAGATCCGCGGGCCGATGCGTTCGCCGTCCTGGGCGACCAGGCGGCCGGTGGTTTTATTTAGGGCGATCAGGCTGGGCGCGTCGATGCCCGGGATGTTGCGGTGCGTACGATCCACGCCGTTGCCCGTGTTCAGATACAGATACTGTCCGTCGATCAGGATCGAACTGTGTGCCGCGTCGTGCGGGTGCATTCCGACCTGGGAGCGCATATCGAACAGCCAGATGATATCGGCGTCGATCGCCGTGACCCGCATCGGCTCCTCGCCGGGCAGGACCATGTGGCGGCCTTCGTCGAGATACGGCCCGTCGTTTCCGTTGGCCTGGCCGAGAAGATCCAGGCAGACGACTTCGGCCCGGTTGGTGACGACGTAGACGCGGTCGCCTTCCACGGTCGCCGTCGAGCAGATGCCGGCCCGGGGCCAATCGAGATAAACGTCGCCCTCGAACTTCGGCACCACCAACTGCCAGCACAGGCTGCCGTCGGCTTCATCGAGGCACAGCAGCACGCCGCGGTCGCCGTCGTGCCGCGGGTCGCGCGGGTCGCCGTTGTTGGCGCCGATGACCACCTTGCCGTTGGCGATCACGGGCGTGGAGTAGGACTCGGTCCCCAGCGAGGCCGACCACTTGACGTTCCTGCCCGATTCCGGATCGAACGACTCGGGCAGCCCCGTTTCGTCGGAGACCATATTCCGCGAGAACGGCTGGCCCCATTGCGGCCGATCCGCCGCGAGCCCGATTTCGGCGATGACGCTAAAGAACGTCACGACGGACACAAGACGCACCGAAGACATGCTGAGTATCACGGGCGAACCTCTATGGCAGACGGCGTGGACTTCCAACCAAGTCCGATCATAGCTGCACTTCCCGGCACAGTCAACGAGCCTTTGCAAACGGACGCCGGTCGCTTAGAATCGACGCAAACCCGTGATCCACGCATGCGAGTGAGAACCCATGTCCGTGTTGCTCAGCCAGTTCGCCCGAAACGTCACCGTCGAGACCGCCTTCACCGTCCTGGCCCGTGCCCGACAACTGGCCGCCGCCGGCAAGCAGGTCATCGAACTGGAGATCGGCGACAGCCCGTTCCCCACCACGCCGGCCGCCAAACAGGCCGGGCTCGACGCGATCACCGGCGACCGATCGCACTATTGCCCCTCGCTCGGCCTGCCCGAAATGCGCCGGGCCGCTTCCGAGTTCGTCGACCGCGAGTACGGCACCCGAACCACGGCCGAAAACATCGTGATCGGCCCGGGCGCCAAGATCTTCGAGCTGCTCTTCTGCGAGACGTTCCTCGATCCGGGCGACGGCGTGCTGGTCTTCAGTCCGTATTTCCCCACGTACGTCCCCAACATCGCCCGGCGGTCCGGCCGCGTGTGGCTTTCCGACCTGAAACAGGACCGCCAGTTCCGTCCCAACCTGGACGACGTCGAGCGGTTCCTCGCCGAAGACCAGCGGCCCAAGGCGATCTTCCTCAACAGCCCCCACAACCCGACCGGCGGCGTGGCGACCGAGGAAGACCTCCAGGGGCTGGCCGACCTGGTCCGCGGCCGCGACGTGGCCGTCTTCAGCGACGAACCCTACGACCGCATGGTCTGGCGGGGCCGGCACCACACCCTGGCCGCTCTGCCGGGCATGCTCGATCAGTGCGTGGCCGCCTATACCTTCAGCAAGTCGTTCAGCATGAGCGGATGGCGGCTGGGCTTCGCCGTCACCAGTCCCCCGATCGCCGAGATGTTCGGCAAGCTGATCAACACGTGCCTCTCCTGCACCCCGCCGCTGGTCCAGCTTGCCGGTGTGGCCGCCTTAGAGCACGACAACGACGAAAGCCGCCTGGCGATGCAGCTCTTCCGCGAGAAGGTCGAAATCCTCGTCTCCGGCCTCAACCGGATCGACGGCGTCCGGTGCCTCGACCCGGGCGGAACCTTCTACGTGTTTCCCTCGGTGGCCGAAGTCTGCAACCGCCTGGGCATCACGTCGCACGGCCTGGCGATGTATCTGCTCGAAGCGGCCGACGAGCAACTCGGCGTCGCCTGTCTCGGCGGCGAGTGCTTCGGCCAGGCCGGCGCCGGCTTCCTCCGCTTCAGTTGCGCCGAGCCCAACGACAGGCTCCACCAGGCCCTGGAGTTCCTGCCGGTGGCCTTTTCTCGGGAAGATCGCGTGGCGCGTTACGTCGAGGAGCACCCGAAGTTCCGGCTGGGTTCGCCGTATGGGTGAATGGCGGGAGGAGAAGGAGATTGAGAATTGGCAATTGCAAATTGAAAACTGCAAATTGCAGATTGCAAACTGAAAACTGGCTGAGCGTCACGGATCTTCGGGTCACCTTCCGGGCTTGTTCCGGCAGGGCCGTGTTGGACGACTACCGACGCGTTTGGCGAACGCCCATTTTTTCCCGGTTCGAACGTCGCGCGGCAACAATGGGCACTTGCCGTATCCGCGTGAATTGGCGAAAGGTGCTCTCCAGCAATGGGTTACGCGAACGGGACCGAGTGCAACGGAGTGGCTCGGCGGGGTTTTTTCCCGCCCCACGCCTAGCAGCCGGCGGACGGCCCTCGGTCGTGTTCATTCGCAAGTCGTTATCTCCACGAGACTTGCGTCGTTCCACCACCCATTGACAAACCGGCGTCGATCGGTTGGATTCGTCCATTGCTCCCTCGACGCAACCCGTTTCGCGCCAGCACGTTACGGCATTGTTTTCCAGATTTTCTAGATTTCGATTTTCCGGCGACAACAATTCGAATCAACCCTTGCGGGCTAGAACGGACCCCACGCTCCAGCAGGCCGAGTCCGGCGGGCCTCGGAAGGAACGGCAGCACGAGCGAGTCCGAGCGGACTTGCCGCGCGTTGTCTTGCGGTCCCGCAGTCGAATTTCCAAACAGCCCGTCCGTCCCGCTTCGGCACGGACGCATACATGCTCTTTTGTACACCATTTCCCCGGGGAAAGTCAAGACGCGAATTGGGCCACCGAGAGTACTCTGCAAAATACGCAAAGACCCCACTGGCGACAAGTGACTCTTGACAGAACCGGGGGACGCGGTATGGTGAGGTCTGCTACCCTGTCCTTGCCACAGCCGGCTCGGCCAGTGAGGGCAAGGACTGGAATGGGGGGCCGATGTGAAAAGGGCCCAGAGTTCGGGCTGGCATATGACCACCGGCCTGAACATTGACAAAGCGGCGAGTCGATATAATAATATTATTATACGATCGGGATGAGCGCAGATGCCGCGGACACGGGTCTTCTTCTACCGAGACGAGGATGGCACGGTCCCCGTTCATGCGTGGCTGGAGGAACTTGCCGCCAAGAACCGCCGGGCCGCTGCCGCCTGTATTGCCAGGCTTCGCCTCCTTGAAGCGTTCGGCCACGAGCTTCGACGGCCCAACGCGGATTACCTCAGAGACGGCATCTACGAACTTCGGGCCAGACGGAGAAACGTCAACTACCGCATACTGTACTTCTACCACGGCCAACACGTCGCCGTCTTGGCCCATAGCCTCACGAAAGAGAAGAAAATCCCGCCCGCCGACATCGAGCGGGCCATCGAGAGGAAACAACGCTATGAGCAAGACCCGGAAAACTGCCGGGCAACGGTCACCGTCCCGGAAGACCCGCGAGACCTCTGACGCTCTGGAGATCATCGACCGCACGGTGGTCCGCGACGACACGGAGCTTCGGGAGATGATCGAGCAGGAGACGGTCAACGCCCTGGTCGCTCAGGCCATCTACGACGCCAGGACGAGCGCCGGGCTGACGCAGAAGCAGCTTGCCGAGCTGATCGACACCAAGCAGCCCGTCATTTCGCAGCTTGAAGACGCCGACTACCAGGGCCATTCTCTCACCATGCTCAAGCGCATCGCCACGGCGTTGCACTGCCGCC
>Ga0307378_10004051_pt1 | contig 21141 bp, 25 predicted proteins | sample UN1MG_FD_202238 | JGI IMG/M metagenome (GOLD analysis project Ga0307378, IMG submission 202238) | Soil microbial communities from Risofladan, Vaasa, Finland - UN-1 | ecosystem: Environmental > Terrestrial > Soil > Coastal area > Acid sulfate soil | place: Finland: Risofladan, Vaasa | collected... | reverse complement strand
TGGTCGTATCGCCTGCAGCATCGACTGTGAAACGTGCTGTGCCGAAGCCATCGCGAAGGTGAAGCGCCTGCCCCGCTCCCGGCTGAAGAATGCCAGTCGCCGAGGCCCCCATCGTGATGGAGGTGACTCCCGTCATGTTGTCGGAGTCGTCGATCAGGATGCCGCTACCCTGGATGTCCGTAGTCCCGTCCCAGCGTGCGATCTGATTGTCCGCTCCCGAGCCAGCTCCTCCCACCCCGCCGCCGCCGAGAACGAACGTGAGAGCAGTAGTGTTGACAGTAATGGGGTCAGCCGTCGCAAGTTGGAAGATGCGGTCCCCGTTCAGGGTTCCACCCGTCTCCACAGGGACGAGCATTGCTGCGGTGACCTCGGGGTCGGTGTCAGCGTCCGTGGAGCGCGTCATCTGCCACGGAGTGCCCCCGCTCCCGGCATCATCTAGGATGTAGATGCCGTTGTTCTCTCCGAGGGCTTCGTTCTTGACCAGGTATCGCTTCGTAACCGAGGGGACTACCGTCGTGTCGATGTTGGGCAGGGCCCCATTGGCATCCGCGAGAAGCACGTTGCCTGTTCGGGTGTTCGCAGGCAGTGCGGCAGACGTAGCCCCGTGCACACTGTCCTTGTAGTCAGAGCTGTTGACGGGTGTTGTGGTAGCTCGGACCATTACGTTCAGCGGGGCTACCGCGCCGAAGTCGAAGTCAGATATGCGGTCTGGAGACTGCTTGTCACCAACCTCATCTTGGACGAACACCTCGAGGCCATTCAGTGCCAGCACGACGAACTTCGCTTGAGCTCGAGTCGTTGCGCCAGGCTGGTCTGTAGACAGAACGATGCCGCCGTTGATCTCAGCCTGAAGAACACCAGCTGTCCCGAGCCCAGCAGCGTTAAAATCGACGGTCTCACCAACGGGCCCGCTCTGCACCAGCGTGTAGGACGAAGATGTGGTGGTCTCATCGGTACGAATGATGGACCACGTCACTCGCTTGACACCATTGGTGCTGTCGAGGGTCGCGGTGATTGCTCCACCAGCTGCAATCGTCAACTTTGCGAGGCTACTGCCTCCGTTCATTGAGAACGCTGGTGATTCTGTGATCGTCATGTTCTCGTGAATCCGTAGTTGGTTGTCGCCACGATGTCGCCAGGGTTCTCTCCGCGTTGCGCTGTTTGAGACACGTCGACAAGTGCGTCAAAGAAGTCTCTTATCACCACACCAAGAAGGGTTGGCGCTGTGACGACGTTCGCGTCGTCTTGGTCCGTATGAACCTCTGGATCGATTGCCAGTTCGGAGGAGGCGTCCAGGTGTCTAGAGAAGCACCTGTGTGCCAAGTCACAGTACAGCACCGTGGCGCCTGCCAAGGTGGTTGCGGATGGCGACAGTGGTAGATTTTCTAGGTCGTTCAGTTGGATGTCCGTAGTGCGGTGCCACTTGATGGCGGCCTCCGAACTGTTAAGGCAGTGTTTCTCATACTGAGTCCTGATGAGATTCAACAGATCGATGGAGCCTATGATGTCGCTGCCTCTGCTGGACGCAACCGTGTTGGTGGTGTCAGCATTGGTGTGACTAGCCGGGGCTGAGATTTGAAGTCTGTGAGACTCGTAACTGTCAAACAGTTCGTTCACTCGGACCTCGAGGTCTGGGCCCATCGTAGATACTGGTGCTCCAACCAGCCCCGCAAGTGCAGCTATCACGGCCGTCTGTTCGGCGGCCGACTCCGCGTTGTCAGACCTGAAGTTTTGAAGTGATGCTGCTCGCACAGTCCCATCGTTCACCTTGATCCTCAGGTCAGCTCCGTCGCCCGACTCTGTAACGAGCTCGAGATCCATCAGGGCCCCCACGAATACCGTGACTGTTTTACGGGCAACGAACCGTCTCTCGGTGCTGCCAGCGGGATCGCCTGGGTACGCTGGGCTTCCTGGGATGGTCGTTTGCTCGTAGGCCGTGACGCTGTAACTGCCTGGTTCGTCTGGGTCGAAGTTGTCCAGGCCAGACTCGTTATCTGTGGCGCCTTGCAGAGATTTGCCTGTCGCGAGCTTGGTGAGAACGCCTGTTGGGAATGCTGAGTCGTCGGGTGTTGCTGTGATCTCGAATAGCGCCGAATTGCCTGTTGCCGACGTGATCGAAAAGACCACGTTGTCTCCAACGATTGGGTAGGTGGGAGTGGAGACGATGGCCATGGTTACGCGCTAGCTGGCTGCCAAACCTGAAACATCTCAACGGAGGCGGTTCTGTCGGCTGAGGTCTGTGTCTCAACAAAGAACACTGGGCGAAGGCGACCAACCCCAATAATCCCAACTCCAAATGTACAGGCTGCGGCTCCGTCTATAAAAAGGGCCGCGCTGCCATCTGTTCCCACCTCGACCCTGAATCGATGCGGCGTATCAACAACCACTGCTACGCCGCTATCCACCCTAGTAAGTGTCGTGCCTGACATTCCAGTCAACACCCAGTTGGTGTCTATTGAGCTATCAAAAGCAACGCCGACCCCATGATATCCGCTACCACTGGTCAGTTCGACAACTCCATTTTGAACACTTACCTCCCACTTTACATCAGAGATTGATCCTTCAATCATGGCCACGAATTCAAAGTCGAAGCCGTTGGCTATTTCAACCTTGTTATTGTCGAACCCAGTTACGTAGTTGTTCGTGGCCGTGGCCCCAGATAACATCAGTAGTCGAGAAGGGGAAGGTACCACCGCAATGGATGCGCTGCCGCCTGTCCCGCCCTCATTCCATCCTGGGTAGTCGGTTGGCCAAATCCCAGGATAGAACTCCTGGCGATATGTGCTGTAATGCTGTCGTATGTAGCCTGTGAACGTACTGGGCGAGCCAACGGTGAACGTTGACCCGGAGTCAACCTGAACCGAGTCGGAGAGCGTCACTGCTGCGTTGAACGTGGCTGCCCCGTCCGCCTGAAGTGTGCTGTCGAACTCGTGCGTGCCTGTCCACACAATCGCACCTGAGTACGTACCGCCACCAGCTCCGTCAACAGACCTAGCCTGGTTTACGTCGATGGTGTTGATCTGAGCGGCGGAGATCGAAGTGTTGTTGTCGGTCCAGCCAGATGGTTTTGCTCTACTGTTCGTCATAGAAACGTCTGCCCTACTATCCCAACATTGACAACGAACCCAGCATCTATGCCGATTTCAAATGTCATCCACGCTGGTAGCAACTTGTTGAGCTGCTGGTGAAGCCTGTCCTGCAGATCCAGGAACTGAACATCGGTGAGACCAGTCTTAGTCATAAGGATCCCGATGTGAGCCCTGTTGGAACTCCATTCGTAACCCGGTGGCCCCGGATTTACGGCTGGCCAAAAACTGATGACGTCGGCTGGGTCTGTAAGAACAACAGCGACGAAGTTCGCTCCGAGGACTTTTGCTGAGGATTCCTGAATGTCAATCAGCGCGTTGTTGATCTGGCCGCGTAGTTTACCGGCTAGCTCAGCGCGCCGCTGAAAGTCGGTCATCTCAGGCGTTGGCCTGAGGCCGGTCGCCTCCTCCCACACGGAGAGGTTCTCGATCATCCTCTCTGGAATGCCCTGATTGCTAAGACGCCTGTTGCAGGACCAGATGAGGGCGATGAGAGCGGCCTCGCCAGACAGTTCTGATTGGTTGGACGGATCGTTCGGATCGATCCATTTTCTCATCTCGTCGGCCAACGCCGCACGGACAACCTCTTTCGTAGAGATGCCGCCTCCCATTCTAAATGGGAAAGGGTTGGTCCAGCCGAATCCGATCATAGGATGTAAGTGGTGACAGTGATGAACTCAACTGAGGCCGCAGCGTCAGCGAGCACGCCAGCGTCCTTCACGCACAAGGTCACGAGGTTGGACCCAACGCTGAGCACCCTCGTTCCTTCGGGATCATCGGTGTTGACGCTGGTCCTACCTCTGGCAGTCGCGTCGAAGAATTGCAGCGTTTCCTCGTTCCCAAGGGCATCCGTGAAGCTCGAGGGGAACTGCACGCTGTACAGCCCGGTCGCCGTCTTCGTGACCGTTGGCTTGTACGTTGACGCATTGCCCCACGCGGTCTGGATGAAGACTTGGTTTGCTGGCAGAACAAACGTGGCAGCGTCTGTCACAGCAACGAACTTGACGATTGCTCGCCACGCTGTGCGTGTCATGTGTGCCAAGTCCTCGCACTTCCGGTTGTAGAGTGCTGCGCTTGTTTGTGACTGTGGATTCTCTACGGGCCCCTCGTCTTTGAAGGGAGCTCCGTACGTGCCCATCGTGCTTCGTTCTGCCATCAGATCACCTGCCTACGAAACGACAGCGACCGCAACACCAAGATGTTCGGAGGGTCCGTTTCGATCGTTGCTACGTCAGGTGACACCCTCGGCGTGAAGGTCCCCGACCATCCCGCAGCCGCTGCGCTGGTTCCAGGGACAATTCGCGCTGCGTAGGTCATGTCGAGAATCTCCGGGTGCGCATTCGTGACGGCTGTGAGTTGCAAGGATGTGAGGTTCATGGGGAACTCTACGTCTGGCCCTGGTTGACGCAAAGCTCGAGGTAGCTTGTCGATGTTTGATGTCTTCTCACCTGGGCCAAGCGTCAGCACAGCTGCTAGAAACTCAGATGCGTACTCTCCGAGGTTTACTGCAGATGCAGAGCAGAAGTAGGCGGTCGTTGACAGGTTGATAAACCCCAAGGATGAAGAGGTGGAGGTGTCTACCTCGATCACCCAAGCACCAGCACTTCCTGTCACTGCCAAGATTGTGAATTCATGCATCACAGGAATCGTTGGCGCTGGGTCCCAGATCTGAAACCTCTGAGATACCGCTGGGACATCCGCAGCGCCACTGTTCACCGTGATGGTACTGGCTACCACGTTTACGGCTGTGACCTCTGCGTAGGTGTTAGCCACAGCCTCAGCTGTGCTGGGCCAAGGAACTTGGTCACGCCACCCACCACCAGCTCCTCCAGCCCCAACAGGTAGCGGCAGAGTGGTGTTGATGATGATGTCAACGTACTGGGGGATGACGCTTGTGGCGTTGAGGTCAGCACTACCTGGCATCTGACCAATGACCGTGTTGGCCACATTGTTTACCACTACTGAACTGAGCACACGATCACCAGTTGGCCTTGTGATGGCGACGTCGTACGAAGATGGACCTCGCACAGCCATATTGACGAACCCGCGCTCTACGGCTGCTGAGGCGCCCTCCGCGAAGTCTGAAACCTGGGCAGCGTTTCCACCTACGCTTGGAGCTCTGAGACGAATCAGAAGCCGTCTGCGTACATCTTCTTCGCCGTCGGCTGCGGCGCCGCCAGTGATCCCACCTTGAGCTACTGTAGCAACCTGGTCGAGAGCTCCGATAGCGGCTGAATCCCAGGTGATCTTGTCACCCTCTTCGAGGTCCGTGCCGGCCCCAGCGCTGATTGACTGGACAGCGATAGGGTCACCGTCGCCAACCACCCCTCCGACTGTGGCGCTGTACTGTATACCAGTGGCGCTTGTTCCCACGAACGATTGTGGGATAGCCACTGTGCCGCCGCCTGTGACACCAACGAACACTGATCCTGCCGCGGAGCTTGCTGGGCGGGCAAACACTCCGTAGGTCCCGGCCAGTTCGGTAAGCGCTTCTCCGACGGCATCGAGCGGCGACACGTCCTCGAGGGCGATTTCGTTGTTGGCTATGGCTACCGAGGCGAGATTGGCAAAAGCCTTGAACCTCTCGAAAATCTCCGTGCCCTCAGACACGTTGACCTCGATGTTGTTCCTGTCATACGAGTAGATAACGCTGGTCAGCGCAATTGCCAACGACTCGTCGGGCGACGGGTAGAAAAGATTGTCGACGCGCGGTGTGGCCATTACGGGATCTGTACCTCAATCGGAGGCTCGGACGCCTGGGTGCCCAAGTCTTTGAAGATGACTGTCTTCGTGACGCCATCCACCCCGTTGGGTTCAGCGCTCACACTAATCAGCCGAATAGCTGGGGGAGTTTCTCGCTCGAGAGGAGACAACGTGTTCCTTACGCCTTGCGCCCACTGGTTCCTGTTCACCAGCGTGTTGGTCTCTGGGTTGATCTCATTTTTGAGAACGAGAATCACAACGCGTTGCGCGATGGGTGGCATGTGATCGAGGCTACCGTTTGCCTTGATGACGTAGCGCTTTGTGTTGAAGTTGATCTTACGAGCCGGCCCCCACTGCGGGCGCTCTGGCACGGGCAGCCTATCGTGGTTCTCGTACGCACCCTTCGGGTAAGCCATCAGTTGATACCCCCGGTGATAGTTTGCTCAGTGTCTGGCGCACTCGTGGGAGTGCCAAGGGAGGTCGACTTCTGCAAACCACTTACCCCTGTCCCGATCACCACGTCAGCGTTCGCCTTGATGTCACTCACTACGCCAGCAGCGATGCCGTTGGCGGTAGCAGCAATCCCCCTGAGCGCAGCGGCCCCAGCTGAGCCAGTCTGGAATGGCCCGAACGCCGCTTCCACGCTAGCCTTGATGCCACTGTAGATAGCTGAAGCCATCGAGTCGGATGGGAGCGTCTCAGTACCGTCGTCAGCGATTGTGACTGCTGTGGAGTCGAGGGGCATGGCTAGTCAAGGGGACAGGGTGGGGGGAAGAACGGGATGGGCGGGATGGGGGGGAGCGCGAAGGCTGGGATCGTGAAACCGAACGGTGGGAGAGTTGGCAAAGAGAACAAGATCCCAATGTTCGGGATTGAGAAGGGTAATGGCGGGAGTGGGGGAAGAGGAGGCAGTGGCGGCAGAGCAAACGCTGGGAGGGATGGTAGCTCGAGTGGAATGCCGATGTCTGGGATCGAAAACGGAAACGGTGGGATGGGGGGTATGGGGAGCGATGGAATCGACGGGAACGCAAACGGTGGAAGTGCAGGGAATGCGCAAAGGGTCACGCGTTAACGGTCCAGTTCAAGCTGCCAACGCCAGCCATGCCAGTGACCCCGTAGAGGATTGAGAAAGCCCCAGGAGGCAGGATGACGCCAGGGGCTGGGGCTCCGATTTGACCCTTTGGGCACGCCAAGGTGCACGAGCCACCACCTACGACAACACCCTCTTCTTTGATCTCGATCCACGACTTGTTCGCCACGTTGAAAACGATCTTGTCGTCTAGGATCTGGATGGAGGACTTGCCGTTCACAATCAGGATCGCGCCATCCTCACCGTGCACGCTGACCATCATGCTGCTCCCGGTGACTTGGTTCTTCGAGTACATCGTGATGGACTCATTGGACTGTTTGGCCAGGAGTCGCTGCTCTCCCTTGCTGACGATCATGCGGTCGCCGCTCTCTAAAGATCCCACCTGCTCTGCGTACCTGGCGTCGTATGTCCCAATGACGATCCTCTCATACCCGTCGTCGAAGTAGAGAGCTCGAGCGCACTCCTTGGTGGAGTTGTCTGGCTCGTTTGGTACGGAGATGAATCCATCTGACCCCCATGTGACAGACTCTGCTGAGATCCCTTTACCCGTCCTGATATCACCAAGATCGACACGCACCTCGCCATCTTCGGTGGTCAGGTTTAGGATGTCAGATGTATCGAAGTTGGGCATCAGAGACCGAGGTACGTGTTCAGTAGGTTGAGTCTCTGGATTGCCTGGTCAGAGATGCGTCTGACGTACAGGTCCACACTCCGGAAGAGAATGCGTGTGGTACTAGGATCGATCGGGTCACCAGGGGCAGTGGTGAACCCAAACTTGGTGGTAGCAAGGGTCGTGGGGACAATTTGGACTGTCCCACTATACGAGGAGCTGTCACTAGGCTCCTGAGACATGGCTAGGTACTGCTTAGTTGGGTCATCTGTTCTTTGGGACAGGTACCAGTCGTACTCATCAACACCGAACACCGAGTCAGCCACAACACCAGCTGTAGCGCTAAACCGTACCGAACTTCCGTTGAAGGGGTTGTTTTTGAACGGCCCTAAGGCTGCCAATTCTGGCAATGTGTACTCAACTGCCAAACTGCTATCGAAGGCCACTGCTGTGTCACCCACACGCACATACTCAACGGGCCACGTCTCGTGACCGTCCTTGTCGAAAAACTTCCCCTCGATAGTCGTCAGCGTGACGCCAGCTTCGGTCACAACGGTTGACTCCTCTGTAAGCATCAGGAAGTCGGTAGAGAAGCTTCCGATCGTGAAGACATCGTTTCCGGAGGCGCTGCCAACCATCACCAGTTTCATGCCAGGCTCGAGCACGGGATAGAAGGGGTTGCTGCCCACGTTCCACTCGTCAGTGAGCCGCGTGATCTTGTTGGGGGCGAGGAAGTCTACCTGTACGGCAACAGGTGGGACAGCAAGCTTTGCCCACCGAGCTCGGAACGACAGAAAGTCTGTGAAGATCATCCTGGGACGTCACCTATCACGAGAGACCCAACCGGCAAAAGCTTGAGCGTTGTTCTGGCGCCGCCTTTTTTTGCCACCTTCATGCTCACCTCGTAAACCCACATGTCATCCTCGATGAGAAGTGTGTCGCTGAACACCGAGCAGATGGTGTCGATCGCCCAGATTGCACCAGTGCTGTGGGACACGATACCATCGACGGTGGCTGTAACAACGAATGCATTCACAGAAGGCTTCGCGTGCACAAGGATGCAGAACCCGTTGCACTTGTCGTTGTCCCTCGAGTAGCGATCGTTGATATACTTCGGCTTAAATGGCTGAATGGTTGAGGTGTAGTACGGTTGCCTAGGGTCGATCAGTTCCTCTACGGCTTCTCCAAAAGGCTGCTTGGCTGAATATATGTCGTACGTGCCCTGAGCAGCCTCAGCCATCTCTGCGTTCGCGAATCTGCCAGTTAGTCGACTGAGCCTGGTTGCGGCCTGAGGCTTGGTCGTGGCTTTTTTCTTGCGCTTCTCTTCAGACTTGCCTCGAACGACGACCTTGGAGAACTGTTGGTCGTTGGTCTCGCTGAGCTCAAGGGACAGCGCCTTATCTCCGGCTCTGGCTCCCACTCTAGTGCCGACATAGTCTTCCACCAGTGAGTAAGATGGCTCCTGAAAGTAGTTAGGTGATCCAAGAATCAAGATGCCACTCTCGTCGACACGGAGGGCATACCCAAGTCGGCTAAAGATCCTGGAGCAGTACTGGTAGGCCCCCTCGTTCTCGTTCACCTTCAGTTCTTTGGCCTTCAGGTCGAGAAGACTAACTGTTGCGCTGTCCCCCGCTACGGCTTTCCCAAGAACCACTTCCGTGTGGCGTTTGAAGTCGGTTCCAATGTGCGTAAACCCGAACGGCGATAGGGTTCTGATGACGATCTCGTCTACTGGAACGTCAGCTGGTGCCTTGTCGAAAGCTTCAGGATCAGCGCTTGCTTGGGTTGCCACATGCAGAACAGTTTTGCATGACACCGTCATCTCCACACCGCCGCCTTTGGAGAGCGAGGTCTTTACGGTGATGATGCTAGGAGTAGCTCTGGGGTTGTCGTCGATCTTAATCGAGACCAACTCACCCTTCTGAAACCTCGCTTGAACCTCTCGAACGTCCTTACGCAATGGGCGAATCGTGAATTCGTAAGAGCCCAACGGGTCGTCGTATGTCTCCGTCATGGAGAACGTCGACCAGTTGTCGAACACGTCTCCATTGCTGTCTTGGATGGTTACGCGGCCACGCTTCGATTCTGTCATTCGGTGAAGTACACCACTGGCGTTTTCGGAGGCACGGCTGGTTGGCTCAAAAGTTCTGGGTTGAGCCCGATGACTTCACCGATCGTGTTGCCCACTTTGCTGGCTATCTCGTTGAGCGTCGTGAAACTGTCTGTGAAGGTGATTCCAGTACGTCGCAGCGGGGCTCGAGCTACAGGCTTAGCCACCGCCTTGATTGCGCTGTGCAGGGTCTTGAGGTTGAAGCTCAGGGCCCAGTTGGCGTTGTCCTTGGCACGCTCTACCTTCTCGATAATCGACTGGATGATTCCAAGCGCTTGGTTCACTAGGCCCTGCACGCGGGTCTTGAACTGGAAAGCCAGGGAGTCGATCTGCGCAATGAGCTCGAAGAGGTTGGTGGTGCGAAGACCCGTCGGGTAATCAAAGCCCTTGATCGCTAGGTCGTCGTCGATCTTCTTCGACAGCCCTTTGGCGCTCACCCTCACACCATCGAAAGTCTTCAGGTCATCAGTGTTGAGAACCGTGTCGACCCAGGTAACGTTCATGATGACACCACCGGTCATCTTGGCGTTAACCTCAACCTCCCAACTCTGCACGTAGGCGTCTCGCACACCGAGCACTGGGTGCTGCAGGCGGCCTGGAGATGGGTCTTGGATGATGGACTTCGCCCACTCTGTGAAGATCTTCGGGAAGGCGTCCTTCTGAAGCGTATTCACGAACATCAGCCTGAACGGCATCCCGATAGGCAGCGCGCCCATGTTGTCGTGAGCCACACCATCAACGTAAGGAAAGTCGGATTCTGACAGTTGCCAACCACCACTGAAGTTCGCCATCTCGTACGGAGGGATGTCGAAGATCTCACGCCACTCGAGCGTTGGTAGCCCGGTGATGATGTTGGGTGGTGTGCCGACTTCCTGCATTACTGGGTTGGGTTGACCGTAGGTGCCTTGTTGACCTTGCTAGCCGCTCCGGATATTGCGTTGGCTAGGCCGTCGCCAGCTGTGACAACATTTCCCAGTGCTTGGAGCATGCCGGCCACTGGCCCTTGTATATCCGAGGCTGCCGCGTCAAAGCTTGCAGCTATTGAGCTTGCGTCATTAAAGTTGCCGGAGATCGTCGGGGCATCAGATCCAAGCGGGGACTGGCCAGTTAGTTGACGAATACTGTTCTGCTTATCGATGGCATCATTTGCTTGGTCTTGTGACGCAAGAGCTAACGGCCTGCCCAAGATGGTCCCAATGCCAACACCAGCAGCAAGCCCCGGCTTACCTCCAATAGCGCCTCCGACAGCTCCGAATATCCCCTGAGCCGTCAAGGTGGCGTCGTCCACAAACTCTTCGGACGCAACTTGACGTCCAGTGGTGGGATCAATCTTAGGGCCAGCTGGAGCAGCAGCCTCAGCCTTGGCCGCTTTAAGTGCGTCAGCAGCGGCCTGCCTCTCCCTGTTGACCCTTGTTAGGGCGTCACCAGTAGTAAGGCTGATGCTTCCGTACTTGCTTTTGACATTTCCAGACTTGGCTTCTTTGACGGCCTGGTCAGAAAGTACAGACGCCTCAAAGTCGGCGGTGGCGAGTTCACTCGTAAGCCTCGAGACCTTCTGATCGCCGGTCTCCTTGAAGAACTTTTTCACGCCAGGGATCGATTTTAGTGCCGATATGAAGATACCAACGCCTTTAGCCGCTGCCACGAACGCGCTGACCATTGGAGCAATCGCTGGAAGGAGCTTCGGTAGTTCACCAACTAGCGACTCCACAGCCTTGGCGCCTTCACCGGTCTCAAAAGACTGAAGCACACGCTCCCAGACGTTTGTGAGGCGATTGCCGGTGTCTTGCTGCGCCGACGCAAGGTCCTCCTGGACAAGCGCTAGTGCATTTTTCGCGCTGGCCTGCTCTCTGATCTGCTTGGTTTGCTCCTTCATTGCCGCTTCAGTAGAGCCAAGTTCCTTCTCTAGTTGCTTGAACTTGAGGAACAGGTCAATAGCGCCTGTCTTAGAGCGCTTGTCGAAGATGTTCTCGAACGCATCTTCGTCCCCCTTTATCTTGTGGAACAACGTGGGTAGTACTGCGGCCAAGTCCTGCTTGGCAACCTCCCTAACATCAATCCCGTACCTGTCCTTAATGGGTTTTCTTTTCTTTGAAAGAATGCCGAACGTTGCCTCTAGCGCGGTAGCAGCCTGAGGCGCGCTCTTGGCTGCTGTTATTGCATTCTGAGCCAGCGCACCAAAAATGGCTGCTTGGTCGACGTTCCCCTTTACGCCTAAGATTCTGGCTCCGGCAGAGAACGCATTAATCCCCTTGGCCATGTCCTTAAGCTCGAAGGCTCCAGCTTTTCCCTGAAGAGTGAAGATAGCCATGGTTTTGGCCAGATCCTTCACATCGATGTTCATGTTTTTGAATAGGGCTCCAGCTGCTTTGGCGATATCTTCAGGGTCAGAACCAGTAGCAACGGCAATCTCAGAAAGACCTTTTGAACTAGCCAAGGCGGCGTCAACATCGCCAGTCCTTTCAACAAAGGCGGCGACCCCTCTGGCAACATCAATCCCCTTTGCGCCAGTCTCGATCCCCGTTTGGCGAAATCCTCTTGAAAGTTCCCGAGAGTCAAGGCGGCCTTTGCCAGGAGTTCGCCCACGCCGAGCAATATCCCTAGACAGGTCACTTAGCTCAGTAGACTCACGAATGGCCCGCGCCCCGCCTCCAAACACGGCCAACCCAGCTGATACTGCCGCAAATGACGCGACAGAGCGTCCTACCCTGCTAATGAACTTGCCACCGCGTTTCTTAGCGCCACCAGCGGCGGAGCTTTTAGAGCGCTCGTTGTTCGCCTGCTCCTGAGCGAGTCGTCGAGCCCCCTCGCGCTTTACAATGTCCGTCTTGGCTTTTTCAGCTCGAGAGAATGACCTGAGCGACTTGGCAAGGGCGCGGTTCTCTGCTGCGGCAACGCGATTGATCGCTGCAATCCTCTTGCTCACATCAGCGCCAGCGACAGCCCCCTGTTTACGCGTAGTCGAAACCGTAGTGGCTGCCGCCTTGCGCGCAGCGGCCGTCTGAGCTGCAGCAGATTTGCTCGAGGCTGCGGCAACCGACCTAGCTGTTCTTTCCGCAGCGTCGCGGATGCTGCCAAAGGCAGCGACGACGGACTCATGCCCAGAAGCGGTGAAGGTGTATCGAACTTCTCCCATTACACTAGAGACTCGAGCTCAGCTTCGAGTGCTACGCCTACTGCTTCCATGATGTTGTTGAAGTCATGCCACCCTCCACCCTCGAGGATGGAGGCGTAAGGGGCGTTCATCACAGCGGCCACGATTGTGACGTTCCCCATCGCCTCAACCTCAACCCCCGAGTGGGCCGTGATGCCAGCAGGGCCACTTCTGTCCGTGTACCGCTTGGTGCCGATGACCTGACGAATGCCGCCTTCAGCTCGGCTCTGGAGGATCTGCGGAACCCTCTTCAGCTTCGCTATCGCTGTCGACGCTTCCGTCATCACGTTGTCGCTCTGGCTCACTTTGAATGACATGGTCGATCACTTCCTGCTGTTGCTTCATCTTCCACCAGTCACACGCCAAGATCACGAAGGCGGTTGATAGATAGGCTCGACTTGCTCCAGCTAGCAGCGCCTCTGGAATGTCCGTGTCGGCCGTCTTGGCGCAGCCCTCCGCGAAGGAGATGATCTGCTGCTTGTCGACCTCGTAGAGCATAGGGCTCTCGGCCTTCTTGACCTCCTCCATCAGGTTCCAGATCACAGCTATCTGGTCTCTGCTGAAGTTCTTCTCCATCCACTCCCCGCCAGGGAAGGCCTGGACAGGGGTGCCGCCCTTCGTGTCTCGTTCCACGAAGCAGGCGCGCTGGATGGCTTCCTTGAGTTTCAAGTCATCCAGCAGGTCTGAGTCGTTCCTGGTGTCACTGTCGTCTCGGCTCAGGTTCTTAGCTCGAGCATGAGCTGCGACAACTGCAGCGTTCTCCTCAAACTTCACGAGCGTCCGGATGCGAAGCTTGGGGATTTTTCCTGCCCCCAAACCAAAAAAGCCCTCGACATCGAACGGGTAGAGCTTTCGCTCACGCTGCTCAATGGCAAGGGCTAGTTCGCTTATTTCTGTAACCTCTGGTTCAGCCATCAACACTCCTGATGCCGTCCTTGATGGTGGCAATCGCCGCCGAGAATACCATCAAGTGACCATCCGTCAATTCGCACATGGGTACGCCGAAGTACCGCTCTGGCCGTTCCACCAGGTTTGCATCCATGCCAGCGCGGTCACACGAGCGGTACATGCTCATCGACTCGTAGAAGTTTGACATGTGCTGAGCTCCTTCTTTGAGAGCAAGCTCCCATGACTGAGCATCGCTACGTCTGAAGGTCGGAGAACAGTGCTGTAATGCTACAGTGATCTCCGAGCCAAGCTGGTCGAGTTCGCTTTCGCTAAGCCTCAGCGCCTGGTCAGGGGAAGTGAAGGCACGTCCCTTGTCTGTGTAGACGCAGAGTGAGATGACTCGAGCTGCGCCTTCGTACTGACGCACCTCCCGATGTTCTATCTCGAGCAACCCATCGTTGACGTCTGCCGCTTGGATGCTCTTGATCGCCCTGACGTGCAGTCGAATATGAGGCACGCCCTCTACCCGGAACTTGAGAGGCCAGGTGGGCCGCGGTAGCTCTAGAAGCTTTCTGAAGAGCTTCTCTTTCGGGTAGCCAACTGGCGGCTTGGAGAAGTCGGTGTCGTTGTTGGTGCTCAACGCACCGACTTTACCACGTCATTCGAACTTGGATGGCGTTCCTCGGAAAGTGTAGTTGATTGTGGTTGTCTGCCCCACGCCAGCGCTACGCGGCACGTTCACGATGTAGCCGTCGGTGACACAGGTCTTACCAGAGCCGCCCTCTTGCAGTTGCTGCTCGACCTCTTCGAAGTCCAGCATCTTCTGCTCGTAGTCGAGCTCGACGCCTGGCAAGGGGACGACGTTCGTCGCCGTGACCGTGCGCACGATAGGGGCCGGCGTGATACCTGCCCAGTTGCGAACGATCGTGAAAACGTCCTGGATGTCGGCCTCGAGCGCTGTCTCGACCGTGGTGTTCTCCGCGAGCAACTGCCCGTTGAAGTAGAGGAAGATTTGGCTGTAGAGGGCCATTTTAGTATGCCTCCCCCGTCTCGAGGAACTCGCCCTCGAATTTGTAGAGATGCTGGACGGCGATAACCTCAGACGAGACATTGATGCCCGCTGGGATCTTCGTTGCGATCACGCTGTCCTTCATCTTCTGCCTCATGTCCGGAGCGAGGATTGGCCCGTTGTAGATGCCCAGCGGTTTGCTACCAGACAGGTCGTCGATGACCTTCTTCACCATGGCAGCCACGGAGCGTGGGATGGTGGTGTTGAGCGTGGGGAGCTCGCCCTCAGCAGGATCACCTGCCACGAATTCCTGCTTCTGAGCTTCCCAGCGAGTTTCGACGACGCTCCAAAAAAAGTCGACCGCCGAAGTGATATGTGCGGATCGAGCGCGGTAGTCCTTGTCTCCAGTAGGACTCTCGCTTCGGGAGGTGACCTGTCGGACCAAGGACGTGCGCCCATTGGCGCTTGTCTTGATGGGGCTCACACCATTGTTGAGCGCCACCTTGATCTCGGTATCGGTAGGCCGGTCGTTGACGTCGAACGGGGCTGGAACAGCGTACGACGTGTTGTCTGTCGACGTGTATCCTGCGAGGTTCTTGCTCGGATGAGCGATCTGACCAGAACGGTGAATAGCGCCGTGATATGCGGCAAGCATCCCAGGTGTCCAATCACTGTTCTCTTCCCAGTAGTAGAACCCTCGAACGCTGTTGACGTCGCTGTCCGTGGGGACGGCAATTGCCTGCGAGTTGGTGCCTACCTGACCGAAGATCGCAATCTGCGACTTCCCGTTCACAGGCATTGCCTGCGTTTTGATCATGTCGACGAGCTCTCCCATCTGATTGTCAGACGGGGAGACCGCAGTGGTAGCCCCGAGCCCGAACTTACCTGTCGAGGTAAGCGTGGCAGCTGCCAGCGTTTCAGCAGTCAGCTTCTCGTTCGGATCGAGAGTGATGACAAGCGCGCTCACCGAGTTGATGAGGTAGACACCATCGTTGCTCACCGAGTTGTTGATGGAGATCGACATACCAGCGACGTAGCCGTCGGTAATCCAACTCGAGCTATCACGAGTGATCGTGTCCGGGTCGACATCCGCGAAGATGATGCTGGTGCCAGCTGCGTCCGCGTACGTTGCGGATGCACCAGCGCCGTTGTCCGTGTGGAACGGTGCGATGTGGTAGTACTTCTCGTCCTGGCTGGCCGCCAGAATCGCATTCGTCGCATCATCACCGGTAGCACCAGCGATGAAGGTCTTCTTGACGATGGTCTGAGCGTTCGTCCCAGTGCTCGTTTTGAGACTGATGCGAACACCACGCTTGGCCGTATTCCCGATGACGAAGTCACCCCGAGGCCCCTTGTTGGCCGCGGTAAGCGTGACATCCCAATCGCTGCCGTTCTGTGCTGACGCAGCAGACAGGGGCAGACGACCTTCGTCGTAGTTGTTGATGGCGTCACGGATAGACTCGGCCGTCTCCTGGTCCGTGTCTCCACTGACCATTGTGAAGGTGATGTTCTCACCCAGGATCGTGACAGTGCCCTCTGTGGTCGCGTCCGAGGTTCCATTCACTCGCAGGATGCAACTTGCTGCAGTCCCTGCTGATTCAGGAATCGCGACGGCATAGATGCTGGCCGACTTGTCGATGGCCACGTAGGAGCGATACATGCGGTAGAGCTCGCTGCGCGGGCCGAACCGGTTACTCGCATCAGCATCACTTGCGATGACGTCTCCGATCACGTCTACCGTGGCCGTGCCTGCAGCAGTTTTGTTGCCGTACAGCAACACGTCTCGAGCGGTGCCTGAACCACCAGGACTAGCCCCGAAGATCAGGTTTCGAGCCGTGCGCGGCGTTGGATCCAGTGGATCGATTCCAGGTAGAGTCATCGGTCGTCACCCTCGCTTGAGGTCTTCTTGCTACTGCCCCTACTGGGAGGAGCGGGTGGCTTGGGGAGTGGGACAGACGGCGCGGCTGGCGCAGGCTCGACCACAGTTTTTGCTTTGGCAGCAGCATCAGCCTTTGCCTTGGACGCGACGGCCAACAGGTCGAAGGCCCTCTTGGCCTCAGGCAACTTGGCGATAGCCTCTTCAGCGCTATCAGCTTCAACCATCCCGAAGCTCGTCAGGTTGTTCTTGGCGTCGAGGCGCAAGAGCTCACGATGGTACGGGTATGCCCGCACGATCGGCTCGTAGCGCTCATGCATCTGCTTGGGCATCTCGCCGTCTGCCCAGCTCAGCTTGCGCTGCGCCAGATACCTGGTTGGGTTCCGCGGGTCTCCGCACAGGAGGCCCTTGTGGCCCATCAAGACCAAAAACTTCTTCATCGAGTCTCCTTACGGCATCTGGGAGGCTCGCTTGAGGAGCCAGTTGGTACCGTCGAATTGAAGGTCTGCGAATGAGCGAACGCTCACTGCGAAAGTAACGAGAGTGCCGACGCCAGCGCCGCCGTTGTCGATTTGATACGTGAATGCCTCAACGTCGAGGCGCGTGATGGTTAACTGGTCCCCAGCGCGTGCGTTGGTTGTGCCGAGTGTCAAAACACGATTGTCAGTAAGGGTAGAGACAGGAAGAACCCTCCACGCTTTGCCACCAACCTGAATGGTCGCATTGGCATCAGCGAGGTTGGCGCCCTTGGTGTCCTCACGGACGCGGCGCCATGTTCCAGGCACGCCGCCCTGGTTCCCGAACACTGTCTCAGAGTCAACGGCATCTGTGCCGCTAGGGATCCACTCGAAGATGGCACCGCCCTTATCAAGCGGCATGTTGTATTCAGGGGACGTATTACCCTTCTGAGTGGCCATCTTAGCGGCCGTCGTCTTCACCGTGGCTGCCCTAGGTGGCAAGGCCATTAGAGCTCACCTGTCCCATCTGGCTTCGTTAGAAGCCCCTCTCGAACGAGGACGGTCTCACAACCCTCACCGTCGTTGGCGTAGATGTCGAATGGGATGTCCATGGTGAGGTCTTCAGGATCCAAAAGTGTTTGCAGGGCAACGCGCTCTTCCGCTTTCCAGCGGCCCTTGAGAGCAGGGAAGTCGCGGCCACTCTTCTTGGCGAAGCGACGCTCGGCTCGAGGCCCTTCGTCGATACCAAAGCGACCAGGGTACCCACCCATCCACTCCCAACTGACGAAGTTGGGGCTACCTGGAGTAAGGCTTGTGTTGATCCACGTCCCTAGCGGGCTTGAGTCGATGGCGAAGTCTCGGCGTACCTGATGCACGCCCATCTTGAACATCGCAGTGTCAACAGCGTTGAACAGACCTGAGCGACGCTCCATCTCTGAGTAGCTGGGGAGCTCGTTGAACACGTACATCATCTCGATGAAGCGTGTGCGTATCGCGTAGAACTGTGTTTGCTCTTGCCATGTCGACACCGTGTTCCAGAACACGAACAGTGATGGCAGAAGGAGCTTTACCTCAACACCCCTAGGCTCAAGAGGATCGAAGGTATGACGGTGCTTTGAATCGTTGGGGCAAGCATCAGATGACGTGCCCGTAAGATTCTGTAGTTTCGCGTCCAGTGAGTCTTTGATGTAGAAAGCAGAGAGCGAGAGGAGAGCTTCGACCAGTGGGTCTGTGAGCTTCTCCTTCTCTTCTCCTGCTGGTACTGGGATCTGGGTCCCGCCGACGAGCCCGTCAGTAGTGGGCATCAGCTATACAGGGCGACGATCCCTGTCGCAGTTGTTCCAGTGGCCCAAACCTTGAGCGTGTGGAGCCGAACGGCTTCGCCAGCATTGAGTCCAATCACTGGGTGTCCTGTGGCGTTCATGGTTGCTGCGGCAATGGTTTCTCCGACAACCACCTCACCAGGGGCGAGTGTAATAATCAACGCGGTGACCGTGCCGATGATGTAGACATCGTTGTTGCTCACCGTATCGGTAAACTCAACAATGGACCCGTCCCTGAACCCGTCTGCGAGCCAATCGCCAGCGTCGCGCGTGATCGTGTCGTCGCCAGCTTGTACTGCGAAGACGACGTCACCCGTGCTCGCCGCGTATGTGGCCGGAGTACCACCAGCTGGTGTCACCGCCGCATTCCCGGCGACCTGTGCAATTAGCGCCGTGCAAGGTCCGTCAGGCAGCACAGCAGCGTCGTTGGGCGTTACCGCCGAGCCATCACGGTAGCCATTCGGAGCTCCGTTTAGACGTTGTACTCCTCGAGGTGCCATCAGGTGTAGAGAGCGACGATCCCCGTCGCGGTAGTGCTGGCTGAGCGTACTCGAATAGCGTGAACCTTGAGAGGGATGCCAGCTGCAATGCCAAGAACTACCGCGGTAGTCCCTCCAACGAAGTCGACGGACACGTTGCCGGCGACCTGAGCGATCAGGGCGCTGCAGGGGCCATCTAGCAAGTCCGTTGCGTCGTCTGGCGTCACGTTGGACGCATCTCGGTAATCATCTGGAGGGCCGTGCAGCCGCTGTACACCTTTTGTAGCCATCAGAAGTCACCCATGTCCGTAGGACGTAGAAAGAACGGTTCGGCCGGGGTCGGGTTGGCAGTGTCTCCACTGCGCGCCTGCACCGTGACCTGAGCGGTATTCTCGATCGCGTCGATGTCATCGAGTCTTCGAAGACCACGGGCGAACTCTCGTAGCTCTTCGCGAGCGTCCTGAACCATTACTCGCCCCTTGGCTCGTGTGTATTCAGGGAATCTGTCGAACAACTTACCAACACAGATATCGAGACAGAGCCTCTTGATCTCGTTTGGTAGGTTCGTGGTGCTGTTGAGTTTGTCGGCGTCAGCAATCGCACGGATCGTGGTGAGGCTGTAGACCTTACGGAAGTATGACTCAACCATGCTCTCAGCGTCGGAGATGTACCGAGCGATAACGAGCTTGTCTACCTCGCCATCGACGTTGTCATCCATCAGCTCAACAGATACCTCGGCGGAAATCCTGTTCTCGACATCCGTCTGGCTGATGTAGCGTCCCATTACGGCTGCGCGTACCCGATGTGCTCGAGCTGTCCGATTTCGGAAGCCTGATCAGTGAACTGTTCATGAAGGGAAACCGTCTTCATAGGCGTCCACTCACGAACAACGGTCTCAGCCCCTTCGTCGTCAACGAAAGTGACATCGTTGAGCGACGAGGGACCGTTGTTGCGCCACCTGACGTACCGACCACCGCTCGAGCTCTTGGTGCTCGAGGTGTGGACGGACGTCTTGGAGCGGCGCTTGTTGTTGCTCATCAACCGATGGGCGTGGTCAGGAGGTAACCCGTGGGCGAAGCCACGATGTTGTGCGACTCGGCCACGGACACCTGCCCGGTGTAGCCGCCGCCGTGCCCATCTTGAGCCTCGAACTTCACGCTCGTGAGCGCTTGACCGTGGCGGAACGTGTAGCCGAAGCTCGCATTGCGCTTGGTCGGACGACGAGCCACCCGCACCATGCCGAGGACATCTCCCCACATGCGCGAGTACACATCGGCGAGGCCCTCTTTGGCGGTGTTCTGACGGCTCTCGCCGATCAGGTAGCCCTTCACTCCGAAGAACCGCGACATCATGCTCGGGGTCGCGAGGCCAGGAGAACTGCCGTTGTACTTGAAGAGGTCGAGGATGCCCTGATGTCGCGACAGCACATTGAACACGTCCAAGGACGAGTACTGCCACACGTCGCTGGGGCCTTTGCCACGCCAGATGTTCTTGCGAGCATCCTGCAGGTCCTTGATGGGGTTGCCACCACCAGCTGTGTCCCATCGGTCGCCAGCAGCGATAGCTGCAGTCTGGCCTGGGAAGTTGGCGTTGTCCGTCATGATGGCAGAGATGCGAAGCTCGCGTCGATACGCGAGGGCCTCGTTGATGCTCTCCATGAGATCGACCATCTCATCCAGCGGAGCATCTTGATTCGACAGCGTGCGCTGAGGAAGGAAGTTGCTGTAGCCGTACGGACGAGTGGTGTACGTCGCGGTCGAGCGACTCTCGGTGATCTCTGGCGCCTTGCCGCGGGATCCGAACGCGTCGTCCGGGTACTGCATACGCTCGCCACGTGGGTACACGTAGTAGAAGTCGCTCTCCTTGGTGACCGTCACCACAGGCATGAGCGACTCACCGATGTAGGCCTCGTTGGCATACTGGATCGAGACGTTCGAAAGCGAAGCGTCCGTGTGGACATCTCCCGGCAGGAGCTCCTTGATTCGCGAGTTGGCATCAGACCAAGCTCGCTGAGCCTTGGGGTTCGAGCTGTTCTTCATGGTGTCGTAGGCATCCATGAAGGTCTCGTAGTTCTTGGCTCGCTGAGATGGTCCGCCACGAGCCGCCTTCTGCATGCCCACGACGTCGTCCATGTCGAACGCGCCGCCATTGGCTGCCTCGTCGAGGCGCTTGAGGTAGTCGTACTCGGTCTTCTCGAGCTGGATGATTTCGTCAGCCATTGTCATGCGCTCCCGCGGTTTCCGCCCAGTGCCAACATGACACCGACAAGTTGTGTTGCGATGCCGGTCTCGAGGGCAACGCCCATGATGACATCGTTGGTTGTGCCATCAGCATCATGCGCAGGCGCATCAGTGAC
>Ga0307378_10004050_pt1 | contig 21146 bp, 12 predicted proteins | sample UN1MG_FD_202238 | JGI IMG/M metagenome (GOLD analysis project Ga0307378, IMG submission 202238) | Soil microbial communities from Risofladan, Vaasa, Finland - UN-1 | ecosystem: Environmental > Terrestrial > Soil > Coastal area > Acid sulfate soil | place: Finland: Risofladan, Vaasa | collected... | reverse complement strand
AGGATCTGGCCCAGGCTGTGCAGAAGCATCTGATCGAGGGTCACAGGCCCGATGTCCCCACCGGCCAGATCCCACCCGAGTACTACGATGTTGCCCAGTTCCCTGAGTACGGTGAGCTGAAGCGTCAGGAACGCATGCTGCGTGTGGCCGGCGGCAACCCGTATTTCCGCGTCGATCAGGGCGGCACCGGAAGCGATGCATGCATCGAGAGGCGCCAGATCGTCAGCTTCAGCGTCTACGACTACGTTGGCCTGGCCCATGATCCGGAGGTGGCCGCCGCCGCCAAGGCCGCGATCGACCGCTATGGCACCAGCGCCGGCGCCAGCCGGTTGGTGTCCGGCGAGAAGCAGGTGCATCGTGATCTGGAGCAGGCCCTGGCGGCGTTCCTGGGCACCCCGGCCGCGATCGCGTTCGTCTCCGGCCACGCCACCAACGTCACCACCATCGGCCACCTGCTGGGACCGAGCGACCTCGTCCTCCACGACGTCCTGGCTCACAACTCGATCATCCAGGGCGCCGCGCTTTCCGGCGCTACCCGTCGCGCCTTTGCCCACAACGACTGGCAGGCGCTGGACGCGCTCCTGACGGACGTGCGCCGCGAGTTTCGCCGTGTGCTGATCGCTATCGAGGGCGTGTACAGCATGGATGGCGACTTTCCCGACCTTCCACGTTTCGTGGAACTTAAAAAGAAGCACAAGACCTTGCTGCTGGTAGATGAGGCGCACTCGCTGGGAACCATGGGGGCCACCGGCCGCGGCATCGGCGAGCACTGGGGCGTAGCGCGGGCCGACGTTGACCTGTGGATGGGCACGCTCTCCAAGTCGCTGGCCAGTTGCGGCGGGTACATCGCCGGCTCGGCCGCACTGGTCGAGTACCTCAAGTACACCGCCCCAGGGTTCGTCTACAGCGTCGGCATGTCCCCGCCGAGCGCGGCTGCGGCTTTGGCCGCCCTGACGGTCCTCGAGCGCGAGCCCGAGCGCGTGGTCCGGCTGCGTGAATTGGCGGCGCTCTTCCTTAAGATGGCCCGGGAGCGCGGCCTCGACACCGGCTCGGCCGGCGGCACGCCCGTGGTCCCGGTGATCGTCGGCAGTTCAGTCAAGAGCCTGCGCCTGGCGCGCGCCCTCTTTGAGCGCGGCATCAACGTCCACCCGATTCTGCCCCCCGCCGTGGCCGAGCACTCCGCCCGACTGCGCTTCTTCATCACCACCAATCACAGCCAGCAGCAGATCCGTGACACGGTCCTCGCCATGGCCGACGAACTGGCCAGGCTGTAGCGCGGCCGGCGGAACCTGAAACCTTCTGCCCGTGTGTGCCACGGCCGGTCTTGTCCGGCCGTGCTCTTTGGGGAACCCTGGGCAGTCGAGTAGGTCGGGTCAACAGACCCGACAGGTTCGGCGGAGAGAATGTCGGGTCTGTTGACCCGACCTACGAACTATATTCCCAACTTGTACACGCAGGCCACAAAAGCAACCGCGAGTATGAAAACGAAAACGAGGCGCCCCAAAACTTGTTTGTCTAGTTCTTGTCTGATCATTCTTCTTCCCGCCGCCGATTGTTGAGGATCCTCGTCAAAGTCCTGCAGGATCAATAGACGCCACAGCACGATTCCGAGCAACTGAGCGATAGCCCACACGAGTACAACCCAGGTCACCAACACCGGCCACTCCACTACAAGCAACACAATGCTCCACGCTATCGTCCGAATCGTGTCTACAGCCGCGCCACTCGCCAATGCCAGCGAAACCCCTCTGGTTGGCGGTATCACGCCGAGATAAGAGAGCGTCGTCCTAAGATGGATCAGAGCCCACAGAAACCCTAGGACCGATAACGCCACGAATAGCCAACCCATAGCATTGTCCCTCCCGAATATTCCGTCCGCCATATTCTACAAGCCATCTGGAAAATGCGGGACAAGGTCATTGTGCCAGCATAGTCCTTATATCTCAGGGTGAGGATTGACCCGCACTCGCGCGATCGGCCCTGTGAGTCTCCTGGCGGGGGCAAGATGCAATCAACCCTCGCTGTCGGGGAAACTTGGGTCAGAGCCATCCGGCCTGGCGATACCACTGGGCCGTTTCGCGCAGGCGGTCGGCCAAGGTGGACGCAGGGGACCAACCCAGATGCGTTCGCGCCTTGACGGATGAGCACGTCCACGACCCGGCCAGGGCTTCGGCGATCTTGTCGCTGTTCACCCAACCGGGACGCCGGCGGATCCACCCCATCGCGTCACCCGAGAGTCCGACCAGTCGCACGAGCGGTCGGGGCAGGCGCACCACGGTGGCCCGCTTCTTGCCCAAGGCCGCAGCCATGGCTGCCCCGAGTTCGGCATACGTCGGATCTTCCTCCGCCGCCATGAAGTAGATGCCTTGGCCCTGCGACCCGCCGGGGTGCAGACGCTCGCCTTTCTCGGCGGCAAGGAGCAGGCCCTCGACCAGGTCGGCCACGTGGATCAGCGAGAAGCGACACTCGCCCCGGCCGGGCACGACATGGATACCCCAGCGTGCGATCGGCCGGAACATCTCAAACACGCCCCGGTCGCCGGGACCAAAGACGATCGGCGGGCGCACCATGCTGATCGGCACCCCTGCGGCATACTTGGCCGCAGCCTGTTCTCCGGCCAGTTTGCTGCGACCGTAGGCTGAAACGGGTGTCGGCGAATCGCTTTCCACGCGAGGTCGGTCCACAGCGCTCGGCCCCGCGGCAGACAGCGAGGAGACCACGACCAGGACCGGCGGGTCGGCGCGGCGAGCGCAGGCGCCCGCGACGGATTCGACGCCGCCTGTGTTCACCCGCACGAAGTCGTCCGTCCCGAGCGCCTTCGCCAGGCCGGCCAGATGGAACACGACGCCGGCCTGCGACGCTTCCAGTGCCCGTCCAATGCCGGCCCGGTCGGTCACGTCGCCGGTGATCAGTTGGGCGCCGGCCGACCGCAGTTCGTCGATGCGCGAGGTGGCGCGCACCAGGCATGACACCCGGCAGCCACGTTCGATCAGCCGCTGCACCAAGTGCCGTCCGATGAAACCGCTGGCCCCGGTGACCAGCACAGGTTTGGGAACCCTGGCGTTCATCCTCGTACCTCCGCCGGGCGGTTCTTGATCGCCGACCATCATTCTTGTCGGGATTATACGCGTTTCTCCATCAAGAACCAGCACTGGGTGTGCCAGCAATTTCTGGCAGAGCCCTTTTTGCTGTCACCCCGAGCGAAGTCGAGGGGTCTCGCTGTGGTCGTTGCCGTTCGCCGGTCGCACGGCGAGATTCCTCGACTCGCTTCGCTCGCTCGGAATGACAGCCTTCTCGCTTCGCTCGCTCGAAATGACAGCCTTCTCGCTGCGCTCGCTCGAAATGACAGCCTTCTCGCTGCGCTCGCTCGGAATGACAGCCTTTTCCTGCGTGCCAGAAAATCCTGGCGCACCCGGCGGTTTTCGGCGCCCGAATTGGGCTTGCCGCCATACGGAAACCAGAGATAATCGGGGCGAGACACTCCACGACGGTCTCGAGGACGACCGTCCTATGGGAAACCCCGCCTCGAACGGAGCACTCATGGCCGGCGTCGAGATCGCTATCGTGGAAGGAGGATCGGAACTCAAGGACTTCATCGCCCTCCCCTGGAGAATCTACGCCGAGTACCCCAGGTGGGTTCCGCCCCTTAAGAAGGAGGTTCGACGGATGCTGGACCCTCGCCGGCACCCTTTCTGGGCTTCTGCCGAGCGCCGGCTCTTTCTGGCCCGGCGTGGTTCGCAGGCGGTGGGAAGGATCGCGGGCATCATTGATCGTCGGTACAACGAATTCCACGCTGAAAAGATGGGCATTTGGGGGTTTTTCGAATGCACGGACGATCCGGAGGCTGCGGCGGCCCTCTTCTCCGCCGTGGAGACGTGGGTTCACGAGAAGGGGATGACCTTCGTGAGGGGGCCGCTCAGCCCGTCCACCAATTACGAAGTGGGGCTGCTCATCGAGGGCTTCGATCATCCGCCGGCGCTTATGATGCCTTACAACCCGCCGTACTACCCAAGGCTGGTCGAATCGTGCGGCTTCGCCAAAGAGAAGGACCTTCTGGCCTTCCTGATCGAGGGCGATTACCGGCTTCCCGAGTGGATGGACCGTCTGGCCGAACGGGTGGCCCGGAAAAAAGGTATCTGCATCCGTCGGTTTCGTCCCAAGGAGGCGGACGCCGAGTTCGCCCTGATCCGGGAAATCTACAATGCCTCCTGGTCCGGCAACTGGGGGTTCGTCCCCCTCCAGCCTGACGAGATGCGGGACATTCAGAAAAGCGTGATGACCTTCGCGGATCCGGACCTGGCTTTCTTCATCTACTATGAACAGGACCATGCGGCGGTCTGCGTGATATTTCCCGACATCAACCCGTTGCTCAAGCGTCTCAACGGGCGGATCGGCCTCGTGGGCTTGCTGAAGACGATCCTGTATCGGCGGGAGATCACGGGATTGCGGTGTTTGATCTTCGGGGTCAAGGACGCCTACCGGCAACTGGGACTCCCCCTGTTGGCCGTCCACCACATCTTTGAAGTGGTGAGGCAAAAAAAGAAATACCGTTCTCTGGAGATGGGCTGGACCCTGGAGGACAACGAGGCCGTCAACACGCTGATCGAGGAAGCGGGCGCAAGACCCTACAAAAAATATCGCATCTTCAGAAAGCCTTTGTGATTCCACGTACCGCGAACGTCCGCCCCTATCGCAACGAATGCGGTCTCATTGCGTTCTGGCTGGCATCCTTTTCGCCCCGGAGGTATACTCTTCACCCTGAGGCTCATCCGCGGGCCCTGTTCGGATCCGGCCGACCGCCGCACGACCGCGTGGCGGGTGTGGCCTCACGAGGCTCGTGGGCCGCGGGGCACATGGACCCTACTGAATGAATACGAAAACAACTGCACGACTGCGCCGATGGCGTCTCCTGGTGGCGATACTGCTGTCGGGGGCTGCGACCGGTTGCGCCCACCCGGCACCCAGGCTCTGCGCTCCGATGCAACCCGATGGCTGGAGTGCCCAGCCCATCGCGATCGTGTCCCGCTTTGCCCCCGATGCCGACCTGGATCCCGCCGCCAAAACGCCCGTGGGGGACGAGGGATATTGTCTCTATATCCTGACCGTAGCCGCCCATTGGGACTACCGCGATACGACGTCGTTTCTCTCGTCGTTCGCGCAGCGTCCGTGGGGGCATAGTTGGCTCGTCCTGGAAAGTCCCCAGAATCGCCTGGAATGCGGCCTGAGCGGCAACTTCGGGCAGATGAAAGCGCGTTACCATGAGGGCGTGATACAGAGGATTCGGGATGGGGATCCCAATCCCATCGGTTACTTGTGGGAGACGATGTCCGACGGCCAACGCGAGATCGGCAAGGCCGATCGCATCCCCTCGTTCGTCTGGCGAATGCCGATTACCCGGCGGCGGCATCAACTGATTTATGAATTCCTCATGCAGAAGAAGTTCGACCGGTTCGGCATCAGGTCAGACAACTGCACGGATATGGTGGTGGAGGCGGGGGCGCTGGCGGGCATCAACCTGATCCACCGCATTCGCCTCACCGTGCCGCCGGAAATCAAGTTCCAGGGTCGGATGCTGCGTGTTTGGACGGATCCCAAATACCGCCTACTGGAGTTCAGCACGCCCGACGTGCTGGAGGTGGATCTGCGCCAGCTGGCCCAGTTCGGAATCGGGAGCGAAGCCACCGAATCGTACCTGGCTGCGAAGCGGTGACGATCGCGCTGATACTTGGCCGTGTCGGATGGGATGGATCTAACCGGCGAATGGCCATTAACCCGGTGAACGCAAGGCATTGAAGCGGAGGTCTGGGCGTGTCGGCTGAGGAGCAGGTTCCCATCATCGCTTTCGTCTGGAGGCCTGAGGAGATCAGCCGGCCTGTGACCCAGATGGCTCAGCGCACGGGGAGCCGGGCCGTCTTCGATTTTTCCATGATGGGGGCGGAAGCCCTGCATTCCTTCTTACCAAGGGCTGACCCTGCCGGTCCTGTCAGCGATATCAAGATTTCCGCCCCCGCCCTGATGAATCCATCTGTGGGACGGCTCCTGAAGGAAACCGGGGTCCAGAACCTCTGGGTAGAATGCCAGTCCCAGTTTCCCCCGGAGGAACCTTCCGCCGTCCTCCAGCGACTGAGGGCCTTGTCGGAAAACTACCGATGCTTTCCAATCATCGGGGACGTGCCTCTCCTGGCCGCGATGGTGAAGGATGGCTTGGGAATCGGGCGCATCGTTCTAAAGGGATGCGAGGCCTCTGGATTCGTGAGCGGCGAGACGACCCTGGTTCTCTATGCGGCGGCCAGGGAAATGCTCCGCGCGCCCGCGAAGCCTCTGGACATCCTCATCTGGGGCGGTGTCTGGACCCCTGAGGCGGCCGCGGCATTCCTGTCCACAGGAGCCGCCGGCATCGTCTTCGAGAGTGTCCACTGGCTGACGGACCTGGTGGCCATTGATGATCTCCAACGCCGGCCGCTCGCCAAACTCCGCATGGATTCTACCGCCCTGGTTGGCTTGGACATCGAGGTTCCTTGTCGCCTTTTCAACAAGGGGAACTCGCTGGCGTTCAAGGAGATCAAGACGCTCGAGGACTCGCTGTGCGCCGCAGAGATCACGGACGAAAGCCGCCGTTCCTTCGTCAGCCAGGTGCAGGCCAAGGCCCTCCAGCCCCTGGAGAGCCATTTCACACAGGGCGAGGTCATCCCTCTGGGCGTGGAGGCGGCCTTTGCGGCGTCGTTCACTGAGCGTTTTGGGACCGGAACCGAGACGGCCGTGAAAGCCTTTATGGAGGAAATCCGAAACTCATGCCGCGCGGCTGAGATGAAAAAGGATTGCTTCTTGGACAGCCCTGTCGCCAGAGAGATGGGAATCAAGTACCCCTTCATCCAGGGCGCCATGTCCTGTATCACCGATATTCCGGAGTTTGCCTTAAGGGTGTCCGATGCCGGCGGATTGCCCACCATCGCCCTCGGCCTGATGGACGCGGAGGCCCGTGACCGGAGGCTGGGACGCTTGCCGGAGATCATGGGCGGGCGCCCGTATGCGGTGAATGTCGTGTCTTTGGCGGAGAACCCGTTCCGGGAGACGCATCTGGCCTGGATCAAGCAACACCGGCCCCGTTTTGTCTGGATCGCCGGAGGGGACCTCTCCCCCATAAAAGAATTGCTGGCATGCGGCATCGGGGTCGCGTACATCGCCCCGGATGAAGCCCTGCTCGGGCTCGCCCTCAAGGCGGGCGTCCGGTACGTGGTCTGCGAGGGGTACGAGGCTGGCGGCCACGTGGGGCCACATAGCACGCTCACCCTGGCGCAAATGGTGTTGGACCTCAAACGGCGCAAGCCATCCCTGTTCCGCGACTGTCGCGTGATCCTTGCCGGGGGCATCTTCAATCGGGAAACCGCCTTCATGGCCGCCCTGCTCGGCGCGGACGCCGTCCAGATGGGCACGGCCTATCTGGCCACCCGGGAGATCGTTGAAACGGGCGCCCTCGCGGCGCTCTATCGGCGGATGATCGTGGAATCGCCGCCGGGGGGAACCGTCGTTTCCGGCCAAGGCACGGGTCTTCGGGTGCGATCCTTGAGGACCCCGAGAGTGGCCGCCGTCTTATCTCTGGAAAGGGAGTTTGCCGCAGGCCACCAGGACGAGCGATCCTTCCGGACGAGAATGGAGGAGATGACTGCGGGGAGTCTCTTCGCTGCGGCCCGAGGCGTGGACAGGCCAAGCGGGATGCCTCTCGATGAGCCGGCCTGTCTCGAGCGCGGGCAATTCATGAGCGGGGCCTGCGCCGGCCTTATCAGCAAAGTCCAGACGCTGGAGTCCTTTCACCGCGAGGTGGCCGAAGGCCCTCTCTTGCTGCATCAGCCCTTTGCGGGGGCGAGCGCAAGAACCGCGGAACCTTCACCCGGCGCGCCGCCACACATAGAAACCCCATCCTCCAGGGTTGGCTATGGACTCAAGCAAGTCGCCCCCCATAAAGACGCTCACGAAAGGATTGCCATCACCGGGATGAGCATCCTCAATGCCCTGGGGAAGAGTCCGGAGGAGGTCTGGGCTGCAAGCCTGGCCATGAAGAGCGGGATTACATTGGTTCCACCTTCCCGGTGGGATTACGCGCGGTTCTATGATCCCCGGCCGCACGCTGCGGACAAGACCTACTGCAAGGTAGGCGCCTTCCTGGACTTTCCTATCTCCCGCAATGAACTCGGGATTCCGCCCCAGGATTTCCGGACCATGACCGAGGCCACAAGGATCACCATGTGGCTGGCGGACAAGGCCATCCGGGCCTCCGGCATCCTGGAGTCAGACATCCCACGCGAGCGAATCGGCGTCCTCATCTCCCAGAACTCGGGAGAGGCGGCGGGAACCCTCACCAATATCATCATCAGGGCCTACGTTCACGACATCCTCGCCGCCATCAAGCGGGCCGTCCCCCTCACGCCGGATCAGGCGAGCGCCATCGAACAGGAGGTGAAGGCCGGACGCATGGCCCCGGACGACACCACCCTGCTGGGCCGACTCAACTGCGCCGCGGCCGGCTTCATCTGCAACCGGTATGGGTTCATGGGGCCCAGTTATTCGGTCTCCGCGGCCTGCGCGACCTCGCTGGTCGCACTTCACTGCGCCATGCAGATGATCCGAAACGGCATCCTCGACGCCGCCGTCGTCGGAGGGGGCGAGGACAATCTCACCCACCTGCATTTTCTGGAATTCTCCGCCCTGGGCGCGCTCTTCGGGCTGTCGGGACGGGAACGGCCGCCTCACGAGGCCTCCCGCCCCTTCGATGCCGAAAGAGACGGGATGGTCCTCGGCGAAGGCGGGGGAATGATCATCATCGAGCGGGAGAGCCTGGCCCGCGCCAGAGGGGCGCGCGTCCACGCCATCATCACCGGCATGGGCGCGAGCAACAACCATCTGGGCATGGTGGAGTCCTCCAGTGTCACCCAGGAGATCGCCATCCGCGCCTCCTTCCGCGGGTTGCCCTATGGGCCCGATGCCGTGGACCTGGTGGAATGCCATGCCACGAGCACGCGACAAGGGGATGTGGAAGAGGTCCGCGCCCTGAAGACATTCTTCAATCCCTCCAAGCGCACCGTGCTCACGTCCTTCAAATCCCAGATCGGACACACACTGGGCGCCTCGGGCATTAACAACCTCATTCGAGGCGTCATGGCCATGAAGGCGGGGGTTTTCCCTGCCACCCTCAATTATGAGCATCCAGACCCGGAAATGGGCTTGGAAGGTTCGGGGCTCCTCATTGCCCCTGAGCCGCTCGATTGGAAGTGCAGGACCGGCCGGCCAAGAAGGTTTCAGGTCAACGCCTTCGGGTTTGGAGGCTCCAACTACGTTGTACAGATGGAGCAGGCCCTGGACGAAGTGGATACGATCCTGGTCTCCCCGGACAGAGAGGCTCGTCTGACTGGAGAGACGGGGGACGGCCCTCCGACACTCCAGGGCGTCTCTGTCTTCCGGACGGAGATGGACGGCCGCTGCTGCCGGATGGCCGTTGTGGCCCCATCCGAAAAAGAGGCGCTCACGGTCATCGAGAGGTCCGCCGCCCTTGCCGAAGCCGGAATCCTCTCACCCAAGGCGGTGCGGTCCCTGGCGCAGCAGGGAATCTTCATAAGCCCCGAGGATGGGCCGGTGCCGCCGCTCGCCTTGGTATTTCCCGGACAAGGGGCGCACTATGCAGGAATGGGGCGGGCCCTCTACGAATCCTTTCCCGTCATCAAGGAGTGGATGGATCGGGCGGCCGCGGCGGCGGACTTCGACCTCCTCTCCTTGTTGTTCCATGATCGAGAGGAGAACCTTCAGAAGACCCGCTGGCAGCAACCGGCCCTGTTCGCCCTGGAACACGCCGTGGCCCGCCACCTCATCACCCTTGGCATTCGCCCTGTGGCTATGGCCGGCCACAGTCTGGGCGAACTGAGCGCCTTGTGCCTGGCCGGCGTCTATTCGCTGGAGGACGGGCTGCGCATCGTGAACATGAGGGCCCGCTGCATGGACAAGGCCGCTGCCGGGCACTCGGACCCCGGCGTCATGGCGGCCGTGGACGCCCCCCTGGATCTGCTTATGGAGATGATTAATGGACGTGCGGACGTCCACATCGGCAATATCAATGCGCCGAACCAGGTCGTCCTGAGCGGCCACACCGAGGCGGTCCAACGTCTGGGCGAAAGACTGAAGGAGATGGGATACCGGTTCACCCTCTTGCGGGTCAGCATGGCCTTCCACTCTCCGGCCATGAGGGTCATTCATGACGAACTCGAGGCGTACGTGGCCTCCCTCCCATTTCACGCCCCGCGGATCCCCGTCATCTCCAACACGACCCGGACGCCGTATCCATCCGATCCCGTTGAGATCAGGCGAATCCTGATGGCCCACCTGGAATCCACCGTCCATTGGATGGCTAATGTCCGGACCCTTTGGAATGATTACGGAATCCGGCTCTTCGTGGAGGTGGGCCCCGGCGACATATTGAGCAATCTCATCGCCGACACGCTCCCTGAATCTTCATGCATCCAGACCTGCCTTCCCCCCGCCGAGGGCCTCATCCACACGACCGCCCTTGCCCAGCTCTTCGCTGAAGGGCATCTGAAGGTTCGAGGAGAACCGCGGTTTGTTTCCCTCGCTGGATTCCAGGAGGCTCCCGCCTCTCACCCGAGCGCCCCGGCCGGGCCGCGGCCCTCCCGACCCCTCGAGCGCCTCCCGGCCGGCCCGGACGGACAGGCCTCCCCGGCCCTCACCGAAGCGCCTGAGCGTCAGGATCACATGGAGGCGCTTATTCGCATCATCATGGATGCCACGGGATTCAACCGGGACGAGATCCAACCCGACATGGATCTCAGGAGGGACCTCTCCATCCGCTCCAGCCGCCTGCCGATCATCATGGATGCCGCGGAACGCCACTTCGGGATCACCATCGAATTGGAGGATTTTCTACAGGTCCGCACCGTGAAGGACATCGCGCAGCGGATCTCCGCCATCGTCGCCCGGCAGGAAGGCGCCGGCTTGCGGACGGCCACCCAGGCGGCTGAAAGCGGCGCGGCGCGGGCTGGAATCCCGGAGCCCTTGCCGGATGAGGCGAGTCTCAAGCGGCTCCTATTCCACCTCGCCCCTGTGGATCTGCCGGCCTCCATTCCCATGGAACTAAGCCCAGGCGAGTCGGTCCTCCTTCTTGCGCCTGACAAGGATGACGGAATTGCCAAGAGTGCGGGAGACGTGCTCAGACGGGATTACGGCGTTGACACGTTTTCCATGCCATTCATGCCGGAGCGCCTGGGTCCGGGCGAAGAGGGCCACGACATTCGGACAGCCGAAGGAGCCGCCAGGGCTTCCGAGAGAATCTCAGGGCTCGCGTCCCTCGTTGGAATGGTCATCACCTTGCCTGAAAGCGGGTCGGGAAGGTTGGAAGGCATGGCGGATGTGTCGCGGCTCCTCAGGGGGCTCTTTCCGCTCCTGAAGGCCTTTCTCCAATCACCCACCAGGAAATTCGTCGTGCTGATCCATTCCCGCCAGGATACCGACACGCTCAGTCGGCTGCTCGCGGAGGGGCTGCTCGGACTTTTCTTGAGTGCCGCGCAGGAACACCCGGCGGTCCAGTTTCGCACATTGGAAATCGACCGGGACACCGACCTCGGCGTGGCCTTACGCGCGGCGCTGGACCGGGGCTACACCGTGGTGGAACTCATCCATCGTGAGGGAAAGGTCTTCACCTCGGAGGGGCGCTTGGCCCCTTCGGTCTTCAAGGATCCGCCCGGTCTGAATCTGAGGCCCGGAGACGTTGTCGTGATGTCCGGGGGCGCCACGGGGATCAGCGCCCACCTGGCCCGGAGCCTTGCCCCCTTCTCGCCCCGCCTGGTTTTTTTGGGGAGAACTTCTCTGGATTCAGGCGTCGCTGTGGCCAAGCCGCACCCCGAGCCTTCGTCTGCTGAGTCCGGCCCGGACGAATCCAGGGCCCGGGAGATCGCCCGGACCCTGGCGGATTTGCACGCCTCAGGGATCGAAGCCACGTACCATACCTGCGATGTAACTGACCCCGAGGCCGTCCGTGCCATCCTGGGCGAGGTGGCCGGCCGTTATGGCAGGATAGACGGGATCATTCACGGCGCCGGAGTCCTCAGGGACGGGTTCCTCAGCCAGATGACCCCGGAGGATCTCTCGCGGGTCGCGGACGTCAAGTTTCTGGGAGCCTGGAATCTATTCTCGGCGGCCGAAGTGTCCGGCTTGAGGTTCTTCGTGGGCCTTTCTTCGGTGGCGGCGATCCAGGGAAATCCCGGCCAGGCCAACTACGCGGCCGCCAACCGGATGATGTCGGCGCTGCTCCGATACCTCGGCCGCAAGCACGGCGCCATCCGGTTCAAGGCGTTGATGCTTCCCCCGGTCGAGGGGGCGGGCATGGCCGAGAACCCGGAGGTCCGGGATCTGATGAAGCGGAAGGGCGTGGCATACATCCATGCCCATGAGCTGGCAGGGCTTTTCTGCCGGGAACTCTTTGTGGCCCCGGCCGACGACGATTGGGTGATGTTCATGAGGACACTGCCATCCGTGAGGACGGCACGGCTGAGTGACGTCATTCCTCCTTCGCTCAATGGAGAACTGGATGGGGGCACCGTGGCCTTCCGCCCCGAGGACTTCCCCATGATAGAAGGGATCTCTTGCTTGGACCTCCGCCGGGAGCGTCTGGAGGCCTCCAGGACCTTCTCCAGGCAGAACGATCTTTGGATCGCGGAACACAGGCCCCTGAAGTCCGTCGTGCATCCTCTGGTCTCTGCCGCCATGGTGCTGGAGACCTTCATGGAAGCCGCCCGGATCCTGTATCCCCACCTCCGGGTGCGGGGCGTGCGCCAGGTGCGATTCAGGGACATGATCCCATGTCCTCCTGAGGTTCCGCGGTCTTCCAGGACATCCTGCCGCCGAGTCGGCGCCGGCCTCTCTGCTTCGCCCTGCGTAGCGTCCAGCCTTCGCAGCCGAAGCGGCTGCTTCGGCGGAGTAGGCGGCTTCGCAGAGCAGGGTCGGGAGGTCGTATGCGAGGTCGCTCTATCCATACAGGACATCTCCCCCACGGGAAGAGCGACGGACCGCTTCACCCCGCACTGCACGGGCCAGGTGCTCCTCGATGGCGGGGGAGGAGATCTCGGGGAAGGGTTCCAGGATTTTCCTGTCCGGCCGGACGAACTGCGGACTCGGTCCATGGATCACAAGAAGGTGCTTCAATGGTACAAGAACCGCACCGGCCTCGACGGCAGGTATCGTGTGCTGGAGGTCATTGACGGCGCGGGTCCAGGGATGGTACGGGGCCGCACCACCTACCGGGAGACCAGTGATTTCGCCCATCTTCCGAGCGCGCGGTACCAATACTCTCCCTATCTTTTCGAGGCCCTCATGCAGTTGGTTGGCTTCTACATGGTGACGACGGACCCATCGGAGCGGCGCCCTGTGCTTCCCATAGAGATCGGGGAGATGCGGTTTCTGCGCCAATGCCGGGCGGGGGAACGGATAATCCTGGAGGCCCGCCTGCGGGCGCAGGACAAGGCCTCCTTCGCCTGGGACGCCCGAGGCCTCGATGATCTCGGTCGCACCCTGATGCAGATTCGTACGATGCGAATGCAGTGGGTTTCGGAGTAAGAGCCTACCGAGATAGGCTCTAAGCCGCCGTCCGGGCAGATGGGAGTGGATGTGGCACAAGATCGCCACGGAATAACCGTCCATACCATGAGTCCCGTTCATCGAAGGGGACCGGTCTTCTATGCATCCCTGCCGCATGACACCGAAACCCCCAAGGGACAGGGGACGAACGGAGGAGGAGCCAGGCACCGCCTGGTCTCCATCCTGTGGGAGCACCTTGTGACGATGGAAAGTCCTCTCTGGAAAGGCCGCCTTTCGTCCGACAGGGCGGCTTTCCCGATTCAGGTGGTCCGCGACCCGCTTGGCAAGCCCCATCTCCTGTTGGGAGCCTATCGGGGGCCGGCCATCTCCTTCAGCGAAGGTGGAGGGGCCGTCTGGGCCGCCCTCTGTGGGGATGAGTCTGATATCGGCATCGACGTGGCCGAGACCGACGAATTCCAGGGCGACTACCCCTTTCACCGAGTCTTCAATGCGCCGGAGCTTCAACAGGCCTTGCGGTTGGCGGGGGGAGATGTGGAGAAGGCATCCGCCCTGCTCTGGTCCATCAAGGAAGCCGTCGTCAAGGCCCTGGGATGCGGGTTCCATCTTGTGGAGCCGCGGGACATCAACGTCCATCCATCCGTGGAGGGAGACGGCGAGTACACCTTTCCGGTGGGCCTATCCAGGAAGGCCCTGGAGCGGTGGCCCATGGGCGCCGGCCGATTTATATGGGTACACTCGCTTCCGCAGGTGAAGATGTGGCTGTCCATCGCCTTCCTGAATGGGCCACGCCGCTAAGAGCCTATCTCGGTAGGCTCTGAGGCGATGGGCGGCGGTGTCGTCATTCCAATGCCCCATAGAAACGAAATGTGGATTCATGACAAGAGAAGCCGAACACGTAATCGAAGTCGAGAACCTGACGAAACGTTACGGGGAGTTGCTGGCGGTCAACGATATATCGTTCACGGTCAGGAAAGGCGAAGTGTTCGCGTTCCTGGGCGCGAACGGCGCCGGCAAGACCACGACCGTCGAGATCATCGAGACCATCCGCACGCCCACGTCGGGAAAGGTGCGCCTTCTCGGGATGGACGTCACGAAAAAGAAACGCGATCTGGTCCACCGCATCGGCGTCCTGCCGCAGGGGTTCAGCTCGTTCGACAGGATCACGGTCCGGGAGACCCTCCAGTACTACTCGCGGCTCTTCGGCTGCAGGCACACCGATGTCGCTGGGCTGATCGCGCTCGTGGACCTCAAGGACAAGACCCAAGAGCAGTTCAAGAACCTCTCCGGGGGCTTGAAGCAGCGCCTCGGAATCGCCGTGGCGCTCGTTAACGACCCCGAGGTCGTGTTCCTCGACGAGCCGACGACAGGGCTCGACCCCCGCGCCAGGCGCGAGGTGTGGAAAGTCCTGCTGGACCTGAAAAACAAAGGGAAGACGATATTCCTCACCACGCACTACATGGAGGAAGCGGAGTTTCTTGCAGACCGGGTCGCCATCATCTCGAAGGGAAAGATTATCGCGATGGACTCTCCCGGCAAGCTCATAGAAAGCAACGCGAATTACATGGTCCTCACGCTCCAGTCCGTCGAGAAAAAAGCCTCTGAAATCATCCGGAAGATCGGCTTCGAGCCGGTCCATGACAACCACTGGAACCTCAAGGTCCGGTTGGAGCGCGCGGACGACGTCCAGAAGATACTCAGCGCCATCCAGGCGGGCGGGGCGACGTTCATCGGCTTGGACGTTCGCAAGCCCAACCTGGAAGAGGTCTTCCTGAGGCTCACCGGCGAGGCCCTCCACGAAGACCCCGCCGGGGAAAGGGGGGCGGAATGAACCTGCGCGTGGTCGGCGCCAATCTCGTCGTGAGCCTCAAGAGTTTCTACCGCGAGAAGACGGCCGTGTTCTTCCGGATTGCCTTCCCGGTGCTCCTGATCCTCGTGTTCGGCACCATTTTCATGGACCAGGACGACCGGAGCTTCGATCTGTACGTGCAGGATCTCGACCAGACGAAGTCGTCCGCACAACTCGTCGAGACCATCGAACTCAGCGACCGATTCAAGATCACCACGATCGCCCCTGCCACGAGCGCCACCCAGTACGCCAAGGACCATAAGCTGAACCTTGTCCTCAGTATTCCCGAAGGCTTTGAAAAGTCCTTGATGCAGAGGATGGCGCTCGGCGACCCCGACGCCTCCGTTACTTTCACGGTCGTATACGACCCCAGCTCCAGTGCGGCGTCCACGAAGATGCAGGCCCTGGACTCGTTGCTGGCCGGGATCAACCAGGAGATGTCCGGGAAGCCGCCGTTCATCCGGTCGGACAAGACATCGATCCTCGCCAAGAAGTACCGGTTCATCGAGTTCTTCGTCCCCGGCATCATCGCGATGACGGTGATGACGTCGAGCCTGTTCGGTGCGGTGAACGTGAATGCGGAGCTCCGCCAAAAGGGCGTCATCCGGAAGCTCTCCACCACCCCCATCACCCGCACCGACTGGATCCTATCGAACATCCTATACCAGTTCATCCTCGCGGTCCTGGCCACGATGGTGATATTGCTGGTGAGCTACGCCGCGTTCCACGTCAGCCTCCAGATCAATGCCTGGCTCCCGGTGTTCGTTGTGCTTGACGTCTTCGCCTTCGTCGGGCTCGGGATGATACTCACCCGCGTGGCGAAGGAGGCGGAGAGCGCCGCGGCGGCGGCCAACGCCTTCATGTTCCCGATGATGTTCCTCTCGGGAACCTTCTTCCCCGTCGAGATGATGCCGGGGTTCCTGCAGAAGTTCGCCCGCATACTGCCTCTCTACTATGTGAACGAGGGGCTCCGGGCCTCCATGGTATCTGTGGACCACGTGGCCGCGCTGGAATACGCCGCGGTCATAGGGGTTTTCGCCGCCGTGGTCTTCGTTCTTGGCCTCATGACCACCACCTTGAGCGAAGAAGCCACATGATTCTCAATGCGCGGGACAAGATAACCCGGTGCCTGTTGTCCTTGGCCAAGACCCCCCTGCTCTTTTATCCGTACTACCGATACCATCTTCCATGGCCCTCCGTGATCCTGATCGAGAATACCAACGGCTGCAACGCGCAGTGTGTCATGTGCCCTCGCGAGACGCTCACCCGAAAACGCGGCTTCATGGAGTTTGGATTATTCGAGAAGATCATCAGAGAAGTGTCCAGCGCGAGCCGAACACCCGTCGTGCATTTGCACGGGTTTGGAGAGCCGCTGTTGGATGAGTCCTTGCCGGAAAGGATCCGGCTCGCAAAGACCTGCGGGATAAAGCATACCTATCTCGTTACCAATGCTTCGTTACTGTTCCCCGAGACGTCGAGAAAGATCATTCAGGCGGGATTGGACACGATGAAGATCAGTTTTTACGGCACCGACGAAGCCTCGTATCACGCCACCATGAGACGGCTGGATTTCAAGGTGACGCTTCACCACATCCGGGAGTTTGTGCGGATAAGGAAGCAGCTGAAGAAGAGGACTCCGAAGTTGATCCTTCAATACCTGCCTCAGAAAACCCATGAGGCCAAGATGGAGGAGTTTCAATCTCTGTGGCGCTCTCTTCTGGACAGGAGGGCCGGCGACTGCCTGAATCGCATCGCCTTGCACAACTATGGAGGCGGCAGGGCGTACAACCGTGTGGGAGAAAGGATCGTGTCTGTCTGTTTCTACCCCTGGACAGCCCTGTCGGTGCTCTGGGACGGCAGGGCCGTTACCTGTTGCATGGATTACAATGGCGTTCAGGGGGTGGGAGATCTGAACTTCCAGAGTGTCATGGAAATCTGGAATGGGCCTGTGCTAACCGCGATCCGAAGGAACTTTGGGAAGTTGGACTATAGCGGGTTCCCGACCTGTCTTAACTGCGATTGGGTACGCAGGCGGTAGGCGAATGCGAGGATGGCGGGAAGACCGTATCGTATCCTCGGCCCCGGGAGCATGACCGCCGGGCGACCGGGCGTTCGGGAGCCGTCGGGGCTCCCGGGCTGCGGCGGGAGGTGCGCGATGAGAAAAAGGATATTCTTTATATGTGGTTCGATGAATCAGACGACCCAGTTGCACCAGGTCTCCGAGCACCTTCGCGAGTTCGAGCACGCCTTCTCGCCCTACTACTGCCACGGCTTGGACGAACTGCTTCGAAGACTCGGGCTGATGGAGTTCACGATCATCGGCCACAAGCTGGCGGGACGCTGCCGGAGGTATCTTCAGGATCACGGCCTCCCCATTGACTACCAGGGAAGGAATCGGCCCTACGACCTGGTGGTGACCTGTTCCGACGTGTACCTTCAGAAGAACATTCGGGACCACAGGATCGTACTGGTTCAGGAGGGGATTACGGACCCGGAATCCCTGGCGTTCCATCTCGTCAAGCGTCTCCGGTTCCTTCCTCGCTGGCTGGCGGGCACATCGGCGACGGGTCTCAGCGATGCCTACCGGGTTTTCTGCGTCGCCAGCGATGGCTATCGCGATTTCTTCATCCGAAAAGGCGTGCGCCCCGAGAAGATCGTCGTGACGGGAATACCCAATTTCGATAACTGTCGGCGATACGGCCGCAACGACTTTCCCTACAGGCACTACGTGCTGGTCTGCACGTCGCCGCTGAGGGAGATATTCCGGGGCGAGGACCGCAAGGCATTCATCCGAAGCGCGGTCGAGATCGCCGGCGGGCGGCCACTCATCTTCAAACTTCACCCGAACGAAAACATCGAGCGCGCGACCCGGGAAATCCGCCGGCACGCGCCGGGAGCCATGGTGCTGGCGACCGGCAGCGCGGAAGAAATGGTCGCGAATTGCGATGTCCTGATCACTCGATTCTCGTCGACCGCTTTCGTCGGCCTGGCGCTCGGCAAGGAGACCCACTCGGACTTCGACATGGACGAAATGCGCCGGCTGACGCCGGTCCAGAACGGCGCGGCAGCCCTGAACATCGCGAATGTCTGCCGCCGGGTTCTCGAAGAGGACTGACGGCTGTTCCGCCTCATTTGCCTTCGCCTTCGCCAAGGCTCTGGCGGACGGGTTGGCGAAGGCGGGTCTCCACAAGGCCCTTTGCAACCTGATGCCGGACGATGTATACTGCCGCCATCGGGAACGCATTTTGAAACGTCGGACCACGCTGCGGCGTTCGCGCCGGGCCTACCGCGAAAGGAAAACGGCAATTGTATCCCCAGAATTCTCAGACCTCGAAGTCATGAGGCCATAATGGGCAATCCTATCTGGGGCTCCTCGACTACACCTTCGGTAGGTTCTCTATTATCTGGAATCGGATTCCGCAATGACTCAGTACGTTGCGCAGTGGCGTTTTCAGCAAGCGTTTGGTCATTTGCAGCTCCCTCGCTAAATCCTTGTCAGCATCCTTCCTGTCTCCTGCCGGTTCTTTTGCCAGGCAGATTGCCACTGCGCCTCCATGGCGTCTATCGCTCAGCACAATCATATCCCCCGTTCTCTCGCCGCTCGCGTTGTAGCGCGACTTCGTCGTAAGCATCAAGAGCTTATCGGCGGGCCTGCTAATCTGCTTGGCCTTTACATAAAGTGGCGTAAATACTACCTTGCCTTCCGCGTTGCGGATTCCGGGATAATTAGGAAATTGGTCTCGAACATGGAACAGCACTCCTCGCAGGCCTTCCTGCAGCAAGCACTGGTCATGCCTGTTGGTGCGCCCGAGAATACCGACGATCTTCTGGATAAGGGCAATGGCAAGCGGAAATGCTTTGCCCACCTGTTCTTCGAAAGCTACCTCGGCAGCATTCTCGACTTCTGGCTTCATCTTGTTGTAGGCACCTTGGCACGCGACCCGGACGGTCCACCAAACCCGCCATCCTTCATCGCCGGGCTGTGAGCATATGCTCTTGAGGGCATCTGTTCGTTCGCGCAAGTTGGATGTCTTGACGATGGCGAGGTTGTAACCCATGTCGGTCATAATTTCGTCTATTACCGAGTGAAGACCGATGTGGAGTATCTCATTGGCAACCTCGTTGGCGAACGGGAAGATGTCCTCGTTTCCACTTGCTAGGGCAGGAAACCCCTTGTAGTGCAGGATGCCATGGAGAAGTTCGTGCGCAACCGTTTCCTCCGATGCATGCGGTTTCAGGGAGATGCGGGGAGATTTGCTCGCCGAGCGATAGATGCCATTAACCTTGTTCCACTTTTCGTCGCTTGGCGAGATCTCATTGTCGAATGCCACTTTGTGGCTTGACAGATCCTCAATCTGTTTCACCAAGCCATCGATTCGTTCGCTAAAGTCTGTGCCGAGAATATGAATCAATCATACCCCGCCGCAGGTCTCGTCCCGGAAGTGGTTGGAAATTGGCGTTCGGGGTGCCCCACTTCCGAAGTCCCATACGGCCCGCCGTCCGAGCGGACCTAGCACCACCTTACGCTGCCGCCTTGTACCGGTCAAGCACCGTGTGCCACTGGCGGCTTGCCCGCCAGTGGCACACGAAAAACGCACGGCCGGGCAAGCCGGCCGTGGCACACAACAGTGGACGAAGCCACTGGTGAAGCGGCGCGGCCGCGCAGCGGCCCGACGCGGAACCCGTGGAAAGCGGATGTTCTTTATCCTATTTTTTTCTCCTCTTTTCGCCCCGGCAGGGGCGACGGAGACCCTGGCCCGCTCCTCCGCCCCTCCGGGGCGGGTTGAACCAATACACACCTCTTCCACGGGTTGCGCACCGCCCGCCTTGCGGCCGGTGCTTCACCCGTGGCTATTACAACCCGTCGCCCCTTGCGGGGTGAAAACATGCCACCCAACGTGCGCCTTACGAGATTACAGCCATCCCATCATGTGCGCAAACACGGCAATGGCTGCGGCAAAGACTGTGCCAAAGATAACCTCCACGATGATCTTGTCCTTGTTACGTTTCCAGAAAGAGTCGGAAGTTATTATCTTCGACTTATCGGCCACCGGTAAAGCTACCAGGGTTTCGGCCTGCCTTGCGTCGCTTGCCGTCTCGCCCGCCCCCGCCGCTCCGCCGCACATTTTCAAGGCTTTCTTGCGTAGTGTCTCAAACCGTTTGTACCAAGCCATTGACGGTGTTAAAAAAAACGCCGAGAACGACATGCCCATTAAGGGCTTCACATACGCTTCGCCAGGCCATGTAGGGTTCGTCGTACATATTCCTGTCAGAGAGTTGCCTTTACCGAGCCTAGTGTGCACGGAGCACGTCTCGGCGGTGGAATACACGGGTTCGCCTGGCGACGCAAGCCCCAGTTCTTCCGCCAGTGTCTGCACTTCCATGCCAAGGACATGGAGGTTGTCCCTTGTCCACTCTGGGTAGGGGAAATCCCGCCCTTCGTTCTTCTTCACGAAAGAAACCAAGGCGTCTATGGCGTCAATCAGTTCGCGGGCCACATCCGCCTGCGGCTTACGTCTCGACATGCGCCACCTGCCTTTCTCTGCGGCCCCGACGGCGCGGGCAAGGCAGGAAAGCCCGCCGTCGAGTCAGCTTGTCCCCATGCGCTGGACAGTTTCCAGCATGGAATAAGGTGGAACCGCCGCCATGGGTAACGTTCCCGCTGCTGTTGCGGAGGGAGCCCGAAGGGCGACCGCAGCAACAGCAG
>Ga0307378_10004047_pt1 | contig 21154 bp, 17 predicted proteins | sample UN1MG_FD_202238 | JGI IMG/M metagenome (GOLD analysis project Ga0307378, IMG submission 202238) | Soil microbial communities from Risofladan, Vaasa, Finland - UN-1 | ecosystem: Environmental > Terrestrial > Soil > Coastal area > Acid sulfate soil | place: Finland: Risofladan, Vaasa | collected... | reverse complement strand
GCTTCATATACCACTTCCTTTTGGTCAGCAACAATTAAGATAAGGTCTCCCTGACTTGAGTCGGTTTTGAGTTTAACTTTATCTATTTCTTCGGGAGAAAGAAACTTGGATATGGAAGATTGAAAATTTTTTCCTTCTTTAATTTTTACATATGATAGTCCTCTTGCACCAAATGAAGTAATAAATAAGCTTAAATCATCAAGTTTTTTACGGGAAAATTCCTCATCACTTTCGACTTTTATAGCACATATTTCCCCTTTATTTTGAATTACTTCTCCAAATACTTTAAAGGAACTTTTTTGAAATATTTCAGTTAAATTTATTATCTCCATTCCAAATCTTAAGTCTGGTTTATCTGCTCCATATCTGGAAATTGCCTCTTGATAATCCATTTTGTTAAAAGGTATTTTTATTTTAATATTAAATAGTTTATTAAGTAAATAGGCAAACATTTCTTCCACTAAATTAAAAATATCGTCTCTATCAACAAAAGACATTTCCATATCAAGCTGAGTGAATTCTGGTGCTCGGTCAGCTCTTAAATCTTCATCACGAAAACATCTTACTATCTGGTAATATTTTTCAAATCCAGCAACCATTAGTAATTGTTTGAATAATTGAGGAGACTGAGGAAGAGCATAAAATTTCCCCGGATTCACTCTACTGGGGACTATGTAGTCTCTTGCTCCTTCGGGTGTACTTTTAGTCAGAAAAGGCGTTTCTATATCTAAAAAACTTTTACTGTTCAAGTAATTTCTAATTTCCATGCAAACCTGGTGTCGTAATTGCAAATTTTTTTGCATCTTTAGCTGCCTTAAATCCAGATATCTATATTTTAATCTCAAATTATCACTTATCTCGATCTTGTCATCTATGTTAAAAGGCAACGTATCGGAAGTGTTTAATATTTTTACCTGCTTTACTTTAATTTCAATTTCCCCGGTTGACATATTAGGATTTTCACAACCGGCTAAACGAGCTATAACTTTCCCCTTTACTGCAAGAACATATTCATTTTTAATGATACGGGCTTTTTTGTGAGCTTCAGCTGAATCCTTTGGATCAAACACAATTTGTGATATTCCTTCACGGTCTCTTAAATCAATAAAGATTAAACCACCATGATCTCTTCTACTCTGAGCCCAGCCCATTAAAATTACTTCTTTTCCAATATCATTCTTTCCAAGCTCTCCACAGGAATTGGTTTTCTTCCAAGAGCCCATAGGTTCAATAAATTCTTTTGATTTTTTCATTTTTGATCCTTCTCCCATCTTTTTCCTTTGTTTTTCATTATTCTAATTCTTAAATAATACCAGATACGAGTTACCTCCCTTTTTCCTAACTATCCGCTCCACGCTAAACGCTATACGCTATTTTTAGGGATAAATTTTATTTAACATTCTCGGGAAGGGAATGGTTTCTCGAATATGACTTAAACCACATATCCAGGCAACAGTTCTTTCTATTCCTAAACCAAAACCGGAATGAGGGACTGACCCATATTTCCTTAAATCTAAATACCACTCGTACTTTTCCCTGGGTAATTTATGCTCATCAAGCCTTCTTTCCAATAATTCATAATCATCAATTCTTTGGCCACCCCCGATAATTTCTCCATATCCTTCCGGGGCTAAAAGATCAGCACCTAATACAACTTCTTCTCTTTCGGGATCAGGCTTCATATAAAAAGCTTTACATTTTGCTGGATATCTATGAACAAATACGGGTCTATCATATCTGTTTGATAAAATTGTTTCATCTTCTCCACCAAAATCACCTCCCCATTCAACTTTTACACCATTACTCTTTAAAATATCTATTGCTTCATCATATGATATTCTTGGAAAAGGTGTTTTGATAAGCTCCAATTTTGATATATCTCTTTCTAACAGCTTTAATTCGTTTGTTCTTTTTTCCAGTATTTTCTCAACAATATAAGTTATTAAATTTTCTTCAATTTCATTACATTCCTCAAAATCCATATAGGATGCTTCAGGTTCTACCATCCAAAATTCCATCAGGTGTCTTCTTGTTTTAGATTTTTCAGCCCGAAAAGTCGGCCCAAAACAGTATACTTTTCCAAAAGCGGCGGCAGTTGCCTCATTGTAAAGCTGTCCGCTTTGGGCAAGGTATGCCTTATCGTCAAAATATGCAGTCTCGAATAAAGTAGTAGTTCCTTCGCAAGCTGCAGGAGTAAGTATCGGTGTATCTATCAAAATAAATCCGTTAGTGTCTAAAAAATCCCGAATAGATTTTATTATCTCAGCTCTTACTCTTAGAATAGCATTTTGCCGAGGCGACCTTAGCCATAGATGGCGATAATCCATTAGATATCCTACTCCATGCTCTTTTAGAGAAATTGGATAATTATCTTCGGCTGAACTAACAACCTCAATATTTTTTACTAAAATTTCATATCCTAAAGAAACTCTCGGTTCTTCCTTAACTACTCCCAATATTTTAATCGATGATTCGTAATTAATGTTGTCGGCTTCATCGAATTTTTTTTCATCCATTTCGTTTTTAATAAGAGTACCCTGAATAAAGCCTGTTCCATCCCTTATAATTAAAAATTTTATCTTTCCGCTTGAACGTCTATTGTAAAGCCATCCTCTAATTTCTACTTCTTTTCCTTCATAATTTCCAATATCGCTTATTCTTATAATTTCCATATACTTTCCCCCTTATCAAGTGATTATCAAGGGGTCAGGTCTGATTATCAAGGGGTCAGGTCTCAACATTTGACATAACTTTTTAACTACATTATTTCGGAGCAAGTTATGTCAAATGTGAAGACCCCTATAATTCACTAATTCAAGACCTGACCCCTATAATTCTTTGACCCCTATAATTCATTTTAATTCATTAATTAAGTTATCTATCTTAACTTTATTTTGTTCTTTGGTTTGCATATTGCGGAGAATCACCATATTTTTAGATAATTCTTCTTCACCAATTATTACTGTATATCTTGCTCCTATTTTATTGGCTATCCTCATTTGTGATTTTAAGCTTCCTTCGAAATAATCCATATCTGCAGATAAGCCGGCATTTCGAATTTTTTGTAATAATCTAAAAGCTGTATCTTTATTCTTTTCATTAACCTTAGCTACAAATATATCTAATCCCTTTTCCACGGGCCATTCGACCTTTTGTTGATCTATAGCAATAATCATTCTCTCTATTCCCGCGGCAAATCCTACTGCTGGAGTCGGCTTCCCTCCTAATTCTTCAACTAAATCATCATACCTACCGCCGCCGCCTATAGCATTTTGAGCTCCCAATCCTGCAGAAATAATTTCAAAAGCAGTCTTGGTATAATAATCGAATCCTCTTACCAATCGAGGGTCTTCATGAAATACAATTTTTTGGTCATCAAGATATAATTTAACTTCAGAAAAATGCGATTCACATTCCGGGCAAAGATTTTCAGTAATCACCGGAGCTTCTTCTATGGTTTTTTGGCAACTATCTTTTTTACAATCAAAAACTCTTAGAGAATTTTTAGTATATCTCTCTTTACATTCAGAACATAAAAAATCATGTTTATCCTTTAGATATTTTTTTAATTTTTTGATATAATCATTTCTACATTTTTTACATCCCACGCTGTTTATTAAAATTTCAAGATTTTTTAAACCCAATTTTCTATAAACTTCTAAAACAGTAAGGATAACTTCAGCATCTGCAGCGGAAGATTTAGTTCCAATGACTTCGATTCCGAATTGATTAAACTGCCGAAATCTGCCTGCCTGCGGTTTTTCACATCTGAACATTGGACCAAGATAAAATAATTTTATTACTTTAGAAATTCTATCCATTCCATTTTCTAAATAAGCCCTAATCACCGGTGCGGTTCCTTCAGGCCGTAAAGTAAGGCTTCTACCTTTTCTATCGGGAAAAGTAAACATTTCTTTAGTTACTATATCGGTAGATTCACCTATTCCCCGGACAAAAAGGTCAGTATACTCAAAGAAGGGAGTTCTTATTTCTTTATAACCATATTTATTCAGAATCTCTTTTATCACATCTTCGATATAATACCATTTTGAAATATCCTCAGGTAAAATATCTTGTGTCCCTTTGGGAACTTTAATAAACAATATTTCCCTCTCCTTTTCTCTATTTTTCTATGGGGGTCAGGTCTTCACATTTGACATAAGTCGCTTGACTATTTTTTAATACTAGCTTATGTCAAATGTGAAGACCGCTTTTCTAACTTTAGTATTTGTAACTGTGTTCCATGAAAGCCTTTTTGTCAATCGCTTTCTTCATGGCATCTTCCTGGCTTATTTTTCCCTCCATAAGCAAATCTTTCAATGACTGATCCAAACTTTGCATTCCATCTTTCTTGCTAATCTGTATAGTTGAAGAAATTTGATAAGCTTTCCCTTCTCTAATTAGATTTTTAATTGCCGGGTTGGCAACCATTATTTCCAGGGCAGGGACTCTGCCTTTTTCATCAGAAATAGGCAATAAAGTTTGAGCAACAACCCCCAAAAGAGAACCGGCAAGCTGCATTCTAACCTGATTTTGCTGGTGAGGAGGGAACACATCTATTATTCTTTCTACTGTTTCTGATGCACTAATAGTGTGAAGAGTAGAGAATACCAAATGCCCTGTTTCAGCAGCTGTTAAAGCCATAGAAATAGTCTCCAGGTCCCTCATTTCTCCAACCAAGATCACATCAGGATCTTCTCTTAAAGCATTGCGTAAAGCCGAAGCAAAAGATTGAGTATGAGAGCCTATCTCTCTTTGAGAAATAAGGCAATTTTTATGAGAATGAATAAACTCTATCGGATCTTCGATGGTAATTATATTATCGTACCGGTTTTTATTTATAATATCTATCAATGCGGCAATAGTAGTTGATTTACCACTTCCGGTTGGCCCGGTAACCAACACTAATCCTCTATCCTTTTCGGTAAAATCTGAAAGTATTGAGGGTAATCCTAATTCAGAAAGAGTTTTGATCTTTTCCGGAATTAAACGAAAAGCCGCGCCCTCACCTCGCCGATGCTTAAAAACATTCACTCTAAATCGAGATACATCAATTAACTCGTAAGACAAATCTAATTCGCCGAATCTTTCAAAATCATTCTTCTGCTTTTCACTTAGAATGCTATATATCATTTCATGAGTAACCTCCGGGGTTAATTCGGATAGATCTAATCTTTTTAATTTCCCATTTATGCGAAGTACCGGAGGAACTCCTATATTAAGGTGTAGATCGGAAGCCTCTTTATTTTTAGCTTCAATTAACAATTCTTTTATTTGCATGTTTAACCTCCCCTTTGTTTTTTTAATTAATATTAACTACTTCTAACAAGATTATAAATTATCTTTATGGTGAAATATTTGATTAATTGTTTCATCGATATTTTTAAAAGATGCCAGGACATATTTTAACTTTCTTTTAGTAATCTTCTTGATTACTTCGATTGCTTCTACGTCTGTAGGGTCAGCCATGGCAATAACTATTTCATCATCTAACTCCATTATAGGCATTATTTTAAATTTTTTAAGAATATCTTCGGAAATATTTTTGGATAATTGAATATCAATGTTGTCAACATTTATCTGAACATAAGGAAGGTTTAACTGTTTTCCTAAAACCCAATTTATTTCATCTTGCGTAACCATCCCCAGATCAATTAATATTTCTCCGATTCTTTTTTCCCTATCATTTTTAATTTTTAACCCTTCCTCTAATTGCTCTGGAGTAATAATTTTATAGTGTATTAATATTTGTCCTAATTTTTGAGGGTATTTTTTCACCTCTTGTTCTTCCTTCATTTTAATATTCCTCCCTTTAGCATATTACCGCTCTTATTTTATTAGTACCTCTAAAAAATAAATTTTAAATCACTGGATCTCACTTTGCCTTATTGTATTAATAAAAAATCCCTGATAATACTTTTTTAAGTATCATCAGGGACGAGAATTACTCGCGGTGCCACCCTGCTTAAATGGTAATTAATCCATTTCGCTTATCAGCCGATTAACGTGGGCTATCCGACTAAGTTTACTATATTTTTTCAACTTAATTAGTTTAATCAGGGGTCTTTCAATCACCTTCTCTATAAGCATTTTTAAAAAAGGTGACTTACTCTCCTAATTTCTATTTTTGTAAAATATTATATTCTAAAATTTAAGTAATTTTATATAATTTTAATTGAAAAGTCAAATTATCTAAAATAGTATCGAGTATATAGTATTGAGTATCGAGTTAAGAAAGCGAAAGAAAAGATAGAAAAAGTAGTATTCTCCTTTCTATCTAACTACCCCACTAAAGTTTATGCTAACCTTAATAACTTCCGCGCAATTCCATAAAAACTTTTTTATCTATTGCTCTTCTTATAGCTTCTTCTCGGCTAATTTTCCCTTCTACCAACAATCCTTTTAAAGATCGGTCTAAGCTTATCATGCCATCTTTTCTGCCCATTTGAATGGTTGCAGGTATTTGATGAATTTTTTCTTCCCTTATAATATTTCTAATTGCCGGGGTAGCAATCATCAATTCAATAGCCGGTACCCTTCCCCCCTCGTCTAAGGTAGGTATTAAGGTTTGCGCAACAATACCCAAAAGAGATTCGGCAACTTGCATTCTAATTTGATACTGTTGATGCGGAGGAAATACATTAATGACTCTTTCGACGGTTTCTGCAGCGCTGTTAGTATGGAGGGTAGAAAATACCAAATGCCCGGTTTCAGCTGCAGTTACCGCCATAGAAATAGTATCCAAGTCTCTCATTTCTCCCACTAATATTACATCCGGGTCTTCTCTTAAGGCACTTCGTAAAGCATAGGCAAAAGAATCAGTGTGAATTCCTACTTCTCTCTGGTCTATAACGCAGTTTTTATGATTATGAATAAATTCTATAGGATCTTCAATGGTAATGATATGTTCATATCTCTCTTTGTTTATAATATCTATTAAAGTAGCTAATGTGGTTGTTTTCCCGCTTCCGGTAGGACCGGTAACCAATACAAAACCCTTTGTTTTTTTAGTGAAGATTGATAATTCCTCTGGTAAACCCAATTGTTCAAGAGATTTTATTTTTTCAGGTATTAATCTAAAAGCTGCTGACTCACCTCGTCGAGTTTTAAAAATATTGATTCTAAATCTTGTCATATCTTTTAATTCATAAGAAAAATCTAATTCATGAAGTTCTTCATACCTATCTTTTTGTTTATCGGAAAGTATACTATAAATCATTTCATGAACATTCTGCAGGTTTAGTTCAGGTAAATTTAATTTTTTTAATTTACCGTTTATACGTAGAACCGGGGGGATTCCAATAGTAATATGCAAATCTGAAGCTTCTCTTTCTTTAGTGATAGTTAATAGTTCTCTTATATCCATATTTTTAAATTCTTCCTTTCCTCTATTTTTAAAAATTAGAAAAGATCAACTGAATTTATCTGTTATTTTATCAGAGATAGCCCTAACATGCAAAGGAAAGAAATAATTTACCAATTCTCCGATTTACCAATTCACCAATTAGCTAATTCTCCGATTCGTCAATTCGTCAACTATTCAAAGACATAGACAGGCGAGATACCCGCCCTACAATGGTAGAAACAAAATATACCCCTATATTATGCACCTTCCTTCCTTCTATACGCTATACGCTAAACGCTCTACGCTATTACAGTCCTGCTTTTTTCTTTAGTATCTCTGCTTTATCGGTCTTTTCCCAGGTAAAATCTTCATCTTCCCTGCCAAAGTGGCCATAGGAAGCAGTCTTTCCAAAAATTGGCTTTCTAAGATCCAAATGCCTTATTATCGCTTCCGGACGTAAATCAAAAACTTCCTTAATTAATTCCAATATTTTTAGTTGGGTAATTTTTTCTGTTCCAAAAGTATCTATCATGATAGATACAGGATGAGCCACTCCTATAGCATAGGCAATTTGTATTTCACATTTATCAGCTAATCCGGCAGCTACAATATTTTTTGCGATATACCTTGCCATATAACTACCTGACCTGTCTACTTTAGTTGGGTCTTTCCCGGAGAAACATCCTCCTCCATGACTTCCAACTCCTCCATAAGTATCTACAATTATTTTTCTACCGGTCAGACCAGTATCTGCTTGAGGGCCGCCTATGACAAATCTTCCGGTAGCATTAATAAAATATTTAGTATTGTTGTCAAGATATTTTGAAGGTATAACATAATTAATAACTTTTTCTTTAATATCTTTTTTTAAAGTTTCATAGGGAATATCAGGATGGTGTTGAGTGGCAATTACTATTGCTTCTACTCTTTTTGGTTCTCCATTCTCATATTCAACTGTAACCTGAGATTTACCATCAGGTCTAAGATAAGGAATTATCTTCTTTTTTCTTGTTTCCGCCAGTCGATAAGTTAATTTATGAGCCAACATTATAGGAAGTGGCATTAATTCGGGAGTTTCCCTGCAGGCATAACCGAACATCATTCCCTGATCACCTGCCCCGGTAGTTTCCAAGTCAATTTTTTCTTTTGCTGTTTCTTTTACTTCCAATGACTTACTCACGCCTCGATCTATATCCTTAGATTGTTCATCGATAGAGGTTAACACCGCACAGGTATCACAATCAAATCCATATTTAGCCCTGGTGTACCCTATGTTACGGATGGTTTTACGTACTATTTTGGGAATATCAACATAGCAAGAAGTGGTAATCTGACCGGCAACTATAACCAATCCGGTGGCCACCAAAGTCTCTACTGCCACTCTTCCATAAGGATCTTCTTTGTAGATATCGTCCAGTATAGCATCAGATATTTGATCAGCAATCTTATCCGGGTGTCCTTCGGTAACTGACTCGGAAGTAAATAAATATTTGTTCTTCAAAATTTACATCTCCTTTGATTTTTTTATTCTAAATTAAAAAAACCTCTTCAATGCCGAAGAGGTAATTTCTTATCTTATCTCTCGGAATTGTAATTCCGCGGGAATTAGCACCGACATAATACCTTTATTAACGGCATTATAGGTTGCTGGGCTTCTCAGGGTCCGTCCCTCCACCAACTCTCGATAAGAGCACATTAATTTTACTTTGTTAAAATACCATAGCTAAAATCTATTGTCAAGCTCAACAGCGTGGAGCGTATAGCGTTTAGCGTAGAGCGTATACATTTAGTTATACAGTTAGTCGGTTACCTGGTTAGTTAGTTATTTAGTTAAAAAATTAGCACAAACCAGTTAACTGATTAACAGTATAAACCTTCAACTGTCTAACAAATATTGATTGGTAATAAGTGTTTCCTTGATTTATCAAGCCTATCTCAGCTCGATTAAATTTGATACAAAAATCATAGAATACATAACAGACATCCTGTTTATGATACTATACGCTAAACGCTATACACTAAGCTATATACTAACAACTATTCACTATCGACTAATTTAATTGGAGAATTGGTTAATTGGTAAATCACACTAATTTTTTTACTTCTTAATTATAAATATTTTTTATATTTTTCGTCATTAGTCATTCTTTTAATTATCTTCTTTAAGTCACTTTCACGATTTTTAGGATAAATTAATTTTATATCTCCACTAGATATTACAACTAAATCAGATAGGCCAATAGTAACTATCAAACCTTCATCGTTTATAATAACACATCTCTTGGTATCTACTCCTTCATGGCTACCTTGAATTACATTGCCATCTTTATCCTGAGGGAAAATTCTCTCCATCGAAGTCCATGAACCAATATCATCCCAGCTAAAATCTCCTTTTACCACCAATCTATTAGATACTTTTTCCAGGATCGCATAATCTATAGATATTTTTTCTAATCCATAAAATACCTCTTTTACAATTTCCTTTTTTTGCAGTGTCCCTAGGCTATCTTTAATTCTCATTAATCCATTGTATAGTATTGGGGTTTCCTTTCTTAAGGCATTAAAAATATCTCTGCAAGTCCAAATAAATATACCGCTATTCCAAAGATAATTTTTTTCGCTTATAAATTTTTTTGCAGTTTCTAAATCCGGTTTTTCTGTAAAATTATTCACCACGCAAGCAGTGATGTTGTCAATCTTTTCTGATTCTTCGCCTACACAAATATATCCATACCCGGTTTCCGGACGTGATGGTTTAATACCAATTGTAATTAGGTTACCCGTTTCACGGGCAAGTATACAGGCTTCTTTAATTGCCTGTAAAAATTTTTCGCCATCTTTTATTATATGATCAATAGGAAGTGTAATCATTGTAGTGTTAGGATCTTTATATCTATGTTCAAGAACTACTGCAGCAAAGCCGATGCAGGCAGCAGTATCTCTACCGACTGGTTCGAGGATATAATTTAGATAATCTATTTCAGGAAGAGCATCTTTTATACTATCAAAGAGGTCTTCCGTGGTAGAAATAAAGACATCTGACAAATCAATTAGTGGTAATACACGATTAATGGTTTCTCTAATCATACTATTCCCACCGGTAATAGACAATAACTGTTTAGGTGTATCAAATCGACTATGGGGCCAAAATCTTTGCCCACGGCCACCAGCCATCAGAACTGCTACATTTTTCATATAAACTATCCTCCTCTTTTAAACAGTATATCGTATATCGTGTATCGTAAAGAAATTAGCAATAATAATATGTAGTTAGCAGGCTTTGTGTCATCCACCGTAGGACAGGCGTCTCTCCTGTCTAAGTAGGGGTTCGATTCATCGAACCTACCAAATGAAATTAGCCAGATAATTCGGGTCGGATAAATCCGACTCCTACATTAAAATTACTACTCTATACGAAAATTTTTAAATTTTAAGTTATGGTTTTGCGCTTTTCGTTTTAAGTTTTCAATTTAACTTATTATATAATCATTTTTGTAATATATCAAAAAAAATAATTTAGGTTTATTTGCTAATTATTAAAGGGTACAGTCTTTTATATAAAATAAAAGTTAAGAAGCCACTAATAATCCCCTTTAAAATATTAAAAGGAATGATTGCCGGAATTAACATTTTGACTACAATTTCCCTGGCAGCCCCCAAATAAAGAGGAGTAATTATCAAGTTTGCAGGAATCATTATTAAGGTCATTGCCAGCGTCCCCAGGATTAATCCTAGAATTGCTCCCTTTTTATTATGATGTAAGAAATAGATTTGAGATGATACAAATACAAAAGTTCCGGTTGCTAAAAAATTCATCAAAGCACCATAAGGACCGCCTTGCCCGGTAATAAGAGCAAAAAGCATAGCAGTAATTAGAGACATCAAAACACCAATCTTCGGACCTAATTTAAAAGATCCGATCAGGAGAAATACACTTCCCGGATCATATAATAAGAATGGTGCTAGGGGTAAAATAGGAAAATGAATAAAATATCCTGCTACTATCGATAAGGCAACTAATAATCCAATACTTGTAATTTTTTTACTTTTCATACAGATTCTCCCTTTATTTATATTTTTTAACTTTATTTATAAATTAGTTAATAGTAAATAGTCGTTATACCAAAACTCAAAACTTTTTCTTATTAAGTATCGCTTTTAATGAAGGCGTCAGATTCATCCCAAAAAAATATCCCCGAAGAGCGAAATATCTTCGGGGATAATATTTATTTAAAATAAATTACTTCTTCTCCCTTCCAGACTTTACTGTCGGCTCTGGCTTTTCACCAGATCTGTTCGGCACTCACAATATTGAGTACCGAGCTCGTGGGCTTATTCAATCATTGAAATAAAACAATAGAAAGAATTTACCACCGGTCGGGAATTGGTTAATTTTTGATTAACCTCACCCTGCCCCGAAAAAGTTTAAATTTCAATATTCTATTTTGAGAAATTATATCACTTTTTTAGACTGTTTACAATAAACAAATTTACCAATTGACCAATTAGCCGATTTACCAATTCACTGATTAGTCAATTCTCCAATTATTTTATTCTACCGGTCCACCGGTCTTCCAGTCTACCAGTCAAGGTAGTTATCCCGTTGATCAGTTTATTAGACTAATTGACAGGTGAGACGCCTGTCCTGCATAGTTTTTATTGTCTTTACTATATACTCGATACTTGATACGCGATACTATACTACTAAACGCTATACGCTATACGCTCCACGCTAGTTTTGTTCCCTAACGACTGCTTTAATCAGTAGCTTTAATCTCATTTTGAACTTCTTCCAAACTAAATCCTCTTAAATTAGCATAATAGTCTAATACTTTATTCACATAATTATTGGGCAATTCCTGATTATTAGTTAATTGTTCTTGCACTGCATAAGGTCCCTGGTTATAAGCTATGACTGCGGTTTTTACATCATTAAAATCTCTATTTAATATAGACAAGTAATAAACTCCGATTTGAATGTTTTTAATGGGATCAAACAATGTTTTTTCTGCGCCATCCCATTCAATACCAATGTTTTCTGCTAATTCCTGAGCAATAAATCTTCTTACTTGACACAATCCATAAGCGTAAGAATCTGAAACGGCTTTTGGATTGAAATCACTTTCTGTTTTTATTAATGCAGTTATCAATAAGGGATTAAAATTATATTTTATGGATTCTTCATAAATAGTTTTAGCTATCTCGTATATGGACTTGCTATCTAAAGTGGTATTATTTTCGGAAATTATTTTCACTGTTTTGGTAATATAAAATTCCCTTTTAACTTCATTAGAAATCATACCGGTTAATTCTTGTAACTGCATATAAATTTCCGTAAATTGATCTCTACCTATTTTTACCTGACTATATTTTATTACTTCATTGGACAAATCATCAATCATAGCTATTACCTTCTCATTTATAGCGGCTGTCTTCTCATATTTCAGATTAATATTTTCCACATATTTTTCTGTCTGTGTGCTCAAGTTATTAATATTAATTTGAAATGAAATGAAGAAAATAATCATAAAAAACATAAATATTATGAATATTGAACCAAGATTATTTTTAATATTTTCATTTAACGATTTCGACATAACAACTTTTCCTCCCTTAGTTTTTGTATCAGACATGTCTATACCTCCTTGGTATTATAATCTATTTTTCTAAAGAAGTTACTTCTGTAACTTATTGTATTTTGCTGCCTGCATCGATATCCTTATCAATGGTTAACAGAACTACTTTGTCATTCTTGGATGCAGCCAAAAGCATACCCTGGGATTCTATGTCTCTGAGCTTTACGGGTTGTAAATTACATACTATCACTATCTTTTTCCCTAATACTTCTTCTGCTGAGTAATGTTTTTTTACACCAGCAACAATAGTTCTTGTCTCTTCTCCCAAATTTATTCCCAGTTTTAGTAATTTATCTGTACCGCTTATTTCTTCAGCAGAGATGACTTTCCCTACTCTTAAATCAATTTTTTTAAATTCATCGTAAGCTATAATATTGGCTTTATCTTCTTCTATCTCCTTCTGTACTTTCTTTTTAGTGTCAATTCTTGGAAATATTACTTCCCCCGGCTTAACTAAAATTCCTGGCTTTAATTTTCCCCATAAAGCATCCTTATCTAATCTAGTTTTCTCTAAATCACTTTCTAACCCTAACTGTTTCCAGATCTCCCTGGTCTTGGCTGGCATAAAGGGGTAAATTAATATAGTAGATAGGCGAATAGATTCAGCTAAGTTGTATAAAATAGTAGATAATCTTTCCTTTTGTGAATTATCACGACCCAATATCCAGGGTTCTGTTTGATCAATATATTTATTAGTTCTTCTAATAAATTGCCATATCGTTTCTAAAGCAGAATTAAGCGATAAATTACTCATCTGAGAACAGTATTTTTCTACAGTTTCTAAGGCTAATTTCTTTAATTCTTCATCGTATTCGTCTTTTTCGGTTAAGGCTTTCGGAATTTCTTTGCTAAAATACTGAGTAATCATTGCTATGGTTCTACTTACTAAATTTCCTAAATCATTGGCTAAATCATAATTTATTCTTTTAATTAATAAATCTTTAGAAAAATTACCATCCAGCCCAAAGGAAACCTCTCTCATTAAAAAATATCTAAAGGCATCAGCGCCAAATTTTTCTGCCATTTCATAGGGATCTACAACATTACCTTTGGATTTTGACATTTTTTCTCCCTCTATAGTCCACCAACCATGGGCATAGACCATTCGGGGAACTTCAATTCCCGCCGCCATTAGCATAGTAAACCAGATAACAGTATGAAACCTTAATATATCTTTACCGACTAAATGAACATCTGCCGGCCAGTATTTATCAAATTTTTTATTATCTGAATTATATCCCGCTACAGTAATATAATTCAACAAAGCATCATACCAGACATAAATTACATGATTGTCATCAAAAGGAACGTCTATCCCCCATTTTAAACTCTTTTTTGTTCTGGTTATGCTTTGGTCTTTTAGGCCGCTTTTTACAAAACTTATAATCTCATTCCTTCTTGTTTCCGGTTGAATGCATTCAGGATGTTCTTCAAAGTATAATAATATTTTGTCCTGGTATTTTGACATTTTAAAGAAATAGCTTTCTTCTGTAATTTTTTCAATTTTCTTGCCGCAAGTAGGACATGTTTTATCCGTCAGTTGAGTCTCAGTCCAAAATGTCTCGCAGGGCACGCAATACCAGCCCTCATATTCACCTTTATAAATATCACCATTTTTGTATAATTTATTAAATATCTCTTGCACTACTTCAATATGTCTTGGTTCAGTTGTGCGTATAAAATCATCGTATTCAATATTTAACAGAGGCCAGAGATTTTTAAATTTTAATACCACTTTATCTGCCAACTCTATAGGGGTTAGATTTACTTTTTCTGCAGAACTTACAATCTTTTGGCCATGTTCATCTGTCCCGGTAGAAAAAAGAACATCATATCCGGATAGTTTTTTATATCTGGCCACTACATCTGCCGCTATAGTAGTATAAGCATGTCCGATATGCGGCACATCATTAACATAATAAATTGGGGTAGTTATATAAAATGTTTTTTTTAATTGATTATTTTCTTTCATTATAATTCACCTTTCTTTTCCCGTATTTCGTATATCGTATTTCGTATTATATAGCGTATAGCGTACAGCGTTTAGCGTATAGGATAAATCATTTTGTACAACATGCTATCTACTTCTTTTAATAAATTTTTAATATCATTTCTTTTCTCTTTTTGTCATTCCTGTGAAGCCTGTCCTCGACCTGATAGGGGAACGGGAATCTATATTCTAATTCTAATATCCGCCCTTGGATTCCCACTTCCGTGGGAATGACAGAGGGGGAGTAGTTTTACTTTTTTAGTTATTTGCTATCTTACCATGCTTTATTTCTATACTTATTACTCATTACTGCATCCTCTACGCTCTACGCTAAACGCTCCACGCTAGTTTTTCATTTCCAATAATTTTTTATAAATTATATTTTTAGGGATATCTAATTTTTCCAAAGCAATCTTCATTATATCTTTATTTGAATAACCCTGGTTTTTTAGTTTTTTTAAATATTCTTCCATTATACGCTCTCTTTTCAAAAAATCTATTGTATCGTTTTCTTTTTTCTTAATTCCCCCCTGAACAACCAGGGTAATTTCACCTTTTATCTCTTTTGTATTAATTTCTGTTAGAACCTGGCTTAGTGTCCCCCTGATTATCTCTTCGAACTTCTTAGTTAACTCGCGAGCTATAACTATTTTTCTATCTCCCAAGATTTCTAACATATCTTTAAGAGCTTTTTTTAATCTATGCGGGGTTTCATAGAAAATAATGGTTCTCTCTTCATTTTCTATACTCTTAAAATATCTCTTCCTCTCTTTAATTTTGCGGGGTAAAAATCCTTCAAAAACAAACTTGTCAGTGGGCAATCCCGAAATTACTAAAGCAGTTATCAGTGCTGAAACACCAGGTACAGGAATTATCTTTATATTGTTTTTTAAAACCAAATTTATCAATTCATATCCTGGGTCGGAAATTCCCGGCATGCCCGCATCAGAAACCAGAGCTATATCCTGACCATTTTTTAATATTTCAACCAAATAGGGAGCTTTTTTTAATTTATTGTATTCATAGTAGCTTGTAAATTTTGTATTTATCTGATAATGATTTAATAATTTTTTTGTATGTCTGGTATCTTCAGCGGCAATTAGGTTTACCTTTTTTAAAATCTTTAAAACCCTTAAGGTAATATCTTCTAAATTTCCTATAGGTGTTCCGCAGATATATAAAATACCACCATCTTTATTTTCATTCAAATTATTTACTTGTCTCCATTTTTTTATTAAAATTAAGGAATATAGGATCTTCGATTTTTAATTCTTCTTTCCCACTTTTTATTCCCTCTAATAATACAAGATTCGCATTTTCTCCTGGCCCCGGATGAATAAATTTAATAACCTTTGGTTCAATACAATATTTTTTTAAAGTTATTATTAATTTTATTAGTTTTGCGCTCCTATAAATTAAATAAATTCTTCCCTTATTTTTTAGCAAATAATTACTTACAGAAATTATGTCTTCCAAGTCACCTTTTATTTCGTGCCGGGCAATGGCTTTGCTACTTGAAGGATTAATCTTCCCCTGCCCTAAAGAAATATAAGGAGGGTTGCTTACCACAACATCGAATTGCTGATTTTTAAAAATATTTTTCAAGTTTCTGAAATCTTCTTGAATTATAGTTATACCATTTTCCAGTTTATTTAATTCAACACTTCTTCTGGCCATATCTGCTAAATCTTTTTGTATCTCAATTCCAAAAATAGACAATCCTTTTCTTTTGACAAATAAAAGCAGAGGAATTATTCCAGAACCAGTTCCTAAATCAATAACTTTTTCATAGTTTTTAAGTCTAATAAAGTTAGGCAGCAAAATAGCATCCACTGAAAAACGGTATGAATCGTTTGCTTGAATTATCTTTAACTCATTATCTCCAAGATCATCTATTTTTTCATTATTGTTTAGTTTAATCATATCTCGTATCTCGTATATAGTATATCGTATATCGTATATCGTAAAAGTAAAATAAAAGACAGAATACTAATTAGTATATAGCATAATAGTATTGCGTGTCGAGTTAAATTTAAGTAGAACTTTTAGCGTATCATAAAAGAATTCAGGAGTCAGTAGTCAGAAGAATATAAAACAACTTCGTATACAATATAACCCTATAATTTAAAATAATTCTGAATACTGGCTTCTGGATTCTGACTCCTGAATCTATATAATTAATTGATCTACTCATCACTCATTATCATCATTTTTTGTACTTTTATTCTTTATTCCCAGTTTTTCTAATTCTTCTTCGGTTATTTTAATTCTTTTCTTAATACCATTATCAACTTCTAATTCGACTATAACATATTTTTTTAATACATTTATTTCTATAACTTTTCCTTGGCCCTTCTCTGTTTTGATATCATCTCTCAGTTTAGGATACTTTTTTAAGCTCTCTTTGTAAAATTCAGATTCGTAAGATAAACAGCACATTAATCTACCGCAAAGACCTGATACTTTAGATTGATTCAAGGCAATTTTCTGTACTTTAGCCATATTAATATGAATTGGGGCAAACTTTTGAATAAAAGAAGCGCAACAAACTTCTCTACCACAGATTCCCATTCCACCTATTAATTTTGTTCCATCTCTTACTCCGATTTGCCTTAGTTCAACTTTAGTTTTATAAATTTTTGTTAAATCTTTAACTAGTTCCCTAAAATCTATTCGTTGAGTAGAAACAAAATAGAATATTATCCGACTTTTATCAAATAAATACTTAACATAAACTAATTTCATTGGCAAGTTAAACTTTTTTATCTTCTCTTTACAGATATCTAGGGCATCTTTTTCCTCTTGCTTTATTATTTCGAGTTTCTTAAAATCCTCTTCATTCGCTTTTCTAACTACACTCTTAAGCGGAGTATCTATTTCATTATTTTTTATATATTTACAAGGGATCACAACTGTGCCCAAGTCTAAACCAATAGATGTTTTTACTAAACACACATCCCCTTTTTCCAATTGTATCTTATTATTAATTTTGAAATAATAAATACAATTTGATTTGATAAATTTTAAACCAGTTACTTTAGACAATACTCAACACCTACCATCTTTATATATAATCTTTCCAAAATGAGACGTTTATTTACATTTTTCGTCAAATATTCTTCTGCTAGTTCTAAATAATCCAAGATATCAACCAGCATTTTTTGGGAATATGCTTGAGATTTCTTACCAAGCATTTCTAATTTATCGCAATTGACAATATATTTATGACTTCCTGTATTTTTAATAATTAAAATATCACGATACCACAATTTTATTATTTCTAAAATTTCTTCTATTCTATCTATTTCTGATATTACTCCCTCAGCTTTTTCAAAAAAGTCTTTACCGTATTTTCCGGGAATTATTGTTGATAAGTAGTTTAATAATGTTTCTCTTCTAATAAAATATTCTTTATCTGTTAATAATTTAAAAGCTTTTCCGATGCTTCCTTGAGCCAATTTAGAAATTATTTCAGCTTCGTCTCTTTCTAAATTATTTATTTTATTTAATAATTGCTCTTTTATCTTGAGGGAAGTCATTAGCCCAAAATTTATTATCTGGCAACGTGAGACAATAGTAGGTAAAATTGAATCTATCTTCGGGCAAATCAGAATTATTATTGCATAATAAGGAGGTTCTTCGATAGTTTTCAATAAACAATTTGATGCCTCGAGGGTCATTTTATCTGCATTGTCTATTATATATATTTTTTTTCTGCTTTTGAATGGTTTTAATTCTATATCTTTTCTAATTTCTCTCATTTGTTCAATTTTTATCGAATCCTTAGTTGTTTCAACAATTTTTAAATCTGGGTAAAATTGCTTATTGATCCCATTGCACGACTGGCAATTCTCACAAGCTTCTAAATTTTTATTAAGGTTTAGACAATTTAATGCCTTGGCGAATTCTATTGCAGTAAATTTTTTTCCAATTCCTCCACTCCCGACAAAAATATATGACGAAGAGACCTTATTCTCTTTTAGAGATTTTGTAAGTATTTTTATTGCCCTTTCTTGCCCGACTATATCTTTGAAAGACATAACTGCTCCCTTATTAGCGTATAGCGTACAGCGTATAGGATAACTAGTATCGAGTATCAAGTATATAGCATTGAGTCAAGAAAGAAAAAGAAAAGAAAAACTCAAGATAGTATCGAGTATTGCGTAAAAATTCCGATATTTTTTTACTTTTTAGTTTAGAAATATTTTTATTCTAAATTATGACTACTGAATTCTAAATTTTTTATGATATACGTACTCTACATACTATCTAATTTATTTTCTGCATTCTATCTTCATCTCTCCAAACTCTACGCTCTACGCTAAACGCTAAACGCTAGTTTATACGAAATACGATTCACGAGATACGAGATACAAACTTGGCTTCTGTCTCTTGAATTCTGGCTCCTTCTTTCCTAACTCTACGCTCTACGCTGTACGCTATCCGCTATCTTTTTCTTTTTACAATTTCAACTATCTCATTATGTATATCTTCTTTGTTCCTGTTAGCATCAATTATTTTAATTCTTCCTGTTTCTTCTTGAGATAATTGGTAATAGCCCTGTCTGACTCTTTCTAAAAATAATTCCCCTCCGATAACTTTTTTATTAATGAATTCTTCTTCAAACCGCATTTCATTTGAATTGCCAAAAGAAGTTGACCTCTTTAAACCTTCGTGTGGATCAATATCTAAAATAAAAGTTAAATCGGGAATAGCTTTTCCCACAACTAAGCTATTTAGATGTTTAATAATTTTTAAATCTATGCCTCTTCCGTACCCTTGATACGCAGTAGTAGAGTCATAAAAACGATCAGATATAACTACTTTCCCCTTTTCTAACTCTGGCAAAATAATTAATCTAACATTTTCTGCGCGAGAAGCTAAAAACAATAACATTTCGGACTTATAATCCATATCGTTGTTTTTTTGGTCGAGAAGAATTTTACGTATTTTATCTCCGATAATAGTTCCCCCCGGCTCTTTGGTATAAATAGAAGGTATTTTTTGTTTTGTTAAAAAATCAAAAAGCATCTTTGCTTGTGTAGTTTTACCGCATCCTTCAAGACCTTCAAAAGTTATGAATAACCCTCTTTTCATTATATACCTCGACAATTTTAATTAGTTATTAATCTCGTTAGTTTAAATAAAATTTTTAGTTGCCAGTTATTATTATATAGCATAGCTAAAAATTTAAAGCTAAAAGCGAAAAACCATAATTCAAAACTCAAAACTTTTTCTCTTAATGCTATATTTTGAGTTATGGCTTTACGTTTTGCGTTTTTCGTTTTATTAATACTCACTATATACTAATTTTATTATTCTTTATTTCCATCCTTCTCCATAAGCACTCGGCAAATATCAGTTAGAGTTACTATTCCAGCTAATTTTCCATTTCTTAAGACAGGAAGTCTTTGAATTTCATTTCTAATAAGTAGATCCGACGCTAAAACTTCGTTTTCATCTTCATCGATAGTAACAATATTTTTTCTCATAAATTCTTCTACTGAACGGTGAGAATATTCTTTTAAATTTTTAGATAATTGTATGAATTCAGAAAGAATAGAATTACTATTTATAATTCCTAAATAATTCGGCAGAGTAGCTCTGATTATGTCGTGCAGAGATATGAATCCGACAATTTCTTGATTATTATTGACCACTGGAAGCCCGGTAATTTTATGTCTGGATAATATACCTATCAAGTCTACTAATTTACATGTGGCCAAAACGCTGGTAACGTCCCGAATCATAATATCTTTTATTTTCAATCAGATTAATTCCTCTCCATATTTATTTTTACAATCTTTTAACATTAACATATTGAAGACATTTATCTACTTCTTCTCTTGAGCTAAATTCTTCTTCTTCTCTTAAGGCACTGGCTAAAGCACAGGCCATAGAAAACTTTATGGCTTCTTCTAACTTATTCTCTTCTTCAGTTAAGGAAATTGCCAATCCTGCAACTAAAGCATCTCCTGCTCCGATTAAATTTACGATTTTATGATAGGTTGTTTCTGCAAACCATATTTCATCCCGAGTTGCAATTATATCTTTTTCATTTTGCAGAGAAACTACACCTACTTCAACCCCTCTTTGGATAATTTGCTTTGCTGCCTGAATAGCATCTTCCTCTTTATTTATTTTGATTCCAAATACTTCGTTACTTTCTCTAAGGTCAGGTTT
>Ga0307378_10004044_pt1 | contig 21159 bp, 21 predicted proteins | sample UN1MG_FD_202238 | JGI IMG/M metagenome (GOLD analysis project Ga0307378, IMG submission 202238) | Soil microbial communities from Risofladan, Vaasa, Finland - UN-1 | ecosystem: Environmental > Terrestrial > Soil > Coastal area > Acid sulfate soil | place: Finland: Risofladan, Vaasa | collected... | reverse complement strand
ATCTTCATAATAACTTCGTGCTGAAAAAAAGTTGAGTTTGTTATCTTCGTCGTATGACGGTATTATTATCCTACCTTTATAGTCGCCACTCTTACAAAATCCTATTTGATATTTTATTATGTCGCCCCACGTAATGCCCCGCTTATTCAAATACACAGCCGCTCGGCGATAATCTAAATCTTCAAGACTTCCTGTGTAACCCCACATAGATATATACTCAGATGGTAAAGTCAAAATCTTCTTGACCTCTTCATCTTTCTTAGTCGTGTATCGCCTCTCGCCTAATATCTCGCTGAGTTCCGTAAGCTGTTGCGGGGATGCCTTGAATTTCTTGAATAACGACCAATGAGATTTACCTTTTGTGTTGTTGTAATCCTGACAAACCCAACACGCCCACCTGCCAAACTTTTTAGACGATTGATCTACATTTATCGACAACTTTCTCTTATAGTGATTACATTGCGGACAAAAAAATAAAAAATCGCCTTTGTTTCCCTGTTTTTTACTTGAGCCTAAAATGACTTCTATGAGTTGTAATAACCTTGTTTCATTCATATAATGTTATACTCATTTTTTGTTAATTAGTTCCAATAACTTTTCCCATTCTATTACTGCATAAGTCTTTGATCTGTTGCGTTTGAAAATAACTAAGGGAATACGCCCCTCTTTTTTATTAAATTCTGCTTGCTCCATCGCAGACCAGATGTTAATTTTTTCCTGATTCTTACATTCGATATCAAAAGGTATCACATCTTCGGCGGTTGGCGACAATCCTATATCACGCCCACTTTCGCCCATAATTGCTACCTTTATATCACCTTCTCGTAAAGATGTGTAAGTTTCTTGTAATGATTTAGCAACGGCATCTTGTAAACGTCTGCCTTTGGCTTTACAGCTACTCGTTTTCATATAACTATTCCTTTTGTTATTTATACTATTTTAAACTAGAAAAGTTCCATAACTACTTATAAATCAAGTCTCACTACAAAAGTTATAGCAAGATCAGGATCATTGCGTATAGGTTGAGCAGTCTTTCCAACCATTAGCAAATTCAGATTATCATCGTATAGCCCAATTGTCGTAACATAAGACGAAAAATCCGAACTCGATACAAATCCCAATGGATCAGATGTTTGTAATGACCTACTTACTCTTGCACTAGGATTCATTGGCGTATTGAATTCTCCAGCTTTCGCCGTACAATACGCTTCCAACTCATATATTTTCTGTGTCGCTCTAAATTTTACAGTGTAAGTGCTTGAACCAGTTCCGAAATATTGGTATTGTGAACCAGTCGCCGTTATTATCATATTACCATGATCGTAAAAAACATTTCCTACAGTATATAAAGGTTTATTAGCAGCAAAACTTGCGGAATAATCATAATCATAAAGATTCCCTTTTTCATCGTCATATAAAGTAAAAGATTGTGAAACGCCTGCATAAGAAGCGGAAACTTGTTCGAGATGCACAGTTCCAGGTTTTATTCCATCTCCAAATCTCTCTTGTGCAACTGAAACAACAACAGCTCTGTCGCCCAACATTTTATATGTGGAAAAATTGTTTGGCCCAAAATTCTTAAAAGGTTCAAAAAATTTCGTCACGTATGCAGAACCCGCTGAAAAATCCCCACTACCTATTACATGCCCGTTAGCAGTCAATCCAACATCGGATCTGTATACTGATGAACCGGTATAATTAATAATAGTCGTTTCATTATAATATAAATGTTTTATACTATCGTAAAGAGTTCGGGGCGGGATAAAAGAACCACTTATTGCTCCATCATTTATAATATAATACCAACTTCCTGTACGTTGGAACGCACTTCTTACTTGAGCTGCGTCGGTATCATCTTGAGTAAAAATCCATTCTTTATTCGCAACAAATGTACGAAAACTAACATTTTCTGGTGGCAGTTCTTTGTATGCTGACATATCATCACTCTATCCTATTGTTTTTATTAATGCTAATAATCTAATTTGACTTTGATTAAAGCTTCGCGATCAAACGATTTCAATAATGGTGTACTCACTTTAGCGACAGCAAGAAGTTCGTTGGAATCATTGTAAAGACCAATAGTAGTAATATAAGAATGTGGATCACCAATAAATGTAGAAACATTCAATGATCCATCAGATGATGTATAATAAGTTGGATTATTACTAAGATTATATTCTTTATTCTTTACTCTTACAAAATAATGTGCTGAAGTTACTATTTCTTCGTTTCTCGCCGTAAAATATGATCCGGATTCTATCATCTTATATAATTTGCCATGATTGTTAGCAATTGCTGTTGTAGCTGAACCGGAAGAAATAAACCGCCCTAAATGATATTCTAAAGCATGCGGATTGAGAACAATAAATCCTCTGTCAGGATAAAACAATCCCATTCCACCGGCTGGCTCATTAGCTGCCGTAGTTTTAATTGTTGCAGCAGCACCAACATTAAGAGACCCACTGACCACATTATATTTTCTACCACCGAGAGATACCGCTTGGTCAAATTTTTGTCCACTATCATCAATTAATTTTATAGTTTTTTGTACAGCCGGGGAGCTTCCAGATACAATATGTAATTCCCAATTACCGGCATCCATTTTTTGTTTTAAACGAGATCGTTGTATATTTAATACAAAAATATGATCGCTGTCCCAACTATTAGCAAATGAAAAAGTTTCATCTTCAGGATCAAGTAATATATTTCTATATTGAGCATAAATAGCTTTTGTTGGTTCTTTTGATGTGTTTAATGCAGAAATTACTGGATAACCACCTCCATCTTTGTGACCATATGCTAATGCGAATTGAACTTCGCCAGTTGATGCTGCTGAATTATAAATATCATAATACCAATAACCACTACTTGCTGATTGAACACTAGAAGTAAAAAATGTATATAAACTTCCAGTATTTCCAGTCCACATGCCGGCCGTTACACGTCTACTCATATTCAATACTTTGTCATCAGCAGTAAACGGCGTAAATACTTTCATTTCAGTCGTAACTCCCGGATCAGCTGCGATTTCTTGTATAGATCTACTAGTTCCTCTTGCTGCTGGCGTTATTGGAGTCCCGTCAATTTGTTCTGGTGTAGCAGGAACTCCAGCCGCTTCTAATGTCGCTGCTTGTATTGGGGTTAATCGTTTTGCCATTTTATATTCTCCTATTTATTTTTCTTAACTAATAGCTTCCATATCACGTACTCGTATTCTGTCCCTATAAACTGTAACAGGAATAGTCATCGTTGCACCAGTATCATTACCTATTATTGTTAAATTTGTTTTTACAAATGTACTTGTATAAGCAGTAACATCTTTACTAATAAGAGTAAAAGATTTACCAACTTTTACAAGAGATTGATTTAATTCATCATCACGTAAAAATGATGGAATGAGCGGCACAACTGATTGGCCTACCGTAGATTTTACTTGTAAATCGACATAATTAGAATTTTCAACAATAGCAGTATATCCATAAGTATCGGCTTCATAAAATCTTGTCTTCGGTTGAACAAGAACTGTATCACCCACTTTTCCAAGCTGAATTGAGGAAAACCCAATAGAAAGCAACGGCATTTTTGTCGTCTGTTTTGGTAAAGTTACAAGTTTATATCTCATCGTCTGAGTTTCATCAGGTGTAGCTTCAAGCACAGGCATATTTTCTATGATTGTTCCATAATAATTCGTACCAAGCGGATGATCGGCTTGCCACAAAGAATAATCAACTTCATCATCTGCAAGTGCAAATTTTGTAATATTCAAAGTTCCGCCTCTTGATAAAACTTCTCTGCCTTTTTTAGTTAAAATTGCTTCTACAGTTACGGTACTATTATCCAAGTATCCCATTTTATATCTCCTTATTTTCTTACATTTTTACTTTTTTACTTTTTCTATACCATATATAAATATAAACATTCAAAATATTTACTTTTATTCCACAGTTATTTTAGTTGGCCCTTGATCCGTGGCTTTTAATTTATTTGGATTTGTAAAAGTAATTTCTACCGGTTCTTTTCCATCAAAAGTTGTATTCCTTGTATTCAATGTTCCATTATACCAAACCCTACTTTCTAATTCACGATATTGTAAATACCAATTTCCTGGATATAAATCATATACATAATATGATGAACTATTATATCCTACAACTTGTCTTTTCGTTTGAAAACCACTCGAATTATATGTAGAATTGTCTTGAATCGGCCATATCATATCTATTACTTGTTGTTCTCCGGTATAATAAATAGAAGACGCTTCAAACCCAGTATCCAATTCAGTAACATAAGTTAAATATTCTGCCGATCCACTTGATTGAGTTACTAGTAACCTAGTTTCATAAGTAAGATAATCATTACTAAATGTTGGATATGCTGCTAAATTTATATATGTTTGATAATCATTTCGTTCTTCGTCAAGTGGCATCCATTTTACTTTGTATCTCTCAAGTATATGTGGTTCAATTAATGTTCCAATTACCGGCTTAGCACGCGCAGGAATTAATGATTTTAATTGATCAAAAAATGACTTATCATAATTTTTTATTATTCGTACAAAATCGTTGTTATTAGGTTTATCAATATATTTACTCCAATAAAATCTATTTAATTCATCTAAATCATCATATGTATCAGTAAATTTATCTCGTGGATCACCAATATATCCGAGTAAATCAAGACCGGCATATGTTGCAACAATATCCTTATTTATTGCGTCTTGCGGAGTAAAATATATACCAAGTTTAGGTGAATCTAAAGGTGCTCTATCAAATGATGATTTTTCAACTCTCTTACCAACATTTAATTGCCCATAAGCAAGTTCATTGGCTTCAATTCTTACTTTATTATTAATAAATCTACCAGATCCAAGCAAAGGTGTCAACGCAGCATATTCCTCAACTATTGGATGATAATTTATTTCGCTATCAAAATCGTTTGCCGTTCCTTGAAGTGTACCAGGACCACCAACTGTTGTTTGATTTGGTTTCGTATCAGTTACCGTTGATGTTATTGTGTGATTTGTTGGATCATCAAAAGAATATCTCAATGTTAAATCATAATATGTCCTTGTAGGTGTATTAGAATTATATGATTTCGGCCACCTTACATGATTATTAAATGTTGATTCAGATAAAGCCGTTTGATACAATTTAAATTCTTGCATCGAACCAGTAAATTGTTGACCCCACGTAGGTACATCATCACCACCAATATAAAATGTTGAAACGGTAGAATAATCAGAACCAGTAACAATACTTGCTGAACTTTCCCAAATTATATGATCGCTTTCGGCTTTTTTTGTTACAAGTTCGTGTATCCAACCACCAGAACCACTATAAGTTCTCAACATAAGAGTATTAAATTCGCCATCAAAATATTGATATTGATCTGTCAGAGCACTATTCACACTATCAATAATTTCAAGACGACCATGATTTTCTTTTGCTGTTTTAAGAAGGTTTATAGAAAAATTTTCTGTACAAAACAAAGATTGTGTAACTTTCGTCGTTGGTGCAGCAGCAAAACGGAATTCAATCGTTTGTGGAAATATACTATCGTAATAAGCACTCCACGCACGCGAAACACTTTGACTACCTTCAAAATCTATAGCATATACAAAATCATCAAATATCCAAGCTGATTTATCTTCAAAATTTGGATAATCTCTTGGATCAGGGCCACCGTATTCTCGTATTGTCAACATTGAAGTTGGAATACCATAACAAGCAAGTAATGCTTTAATGGCTCTTGATGTTCCTTTTGTTTTCAATATATAAGGTAAATTATTTAAAAGTCTTCGCCAAATTTCTTTTGAAGCATTCTCACCACTCATATGAACTTCGCCCGACCCGCTAACACTCATAGCCGAACCGGTTGAATATGAACTATAACTGCCTGAATTAGCAAAACCGAATGCGTATTTCCAAAGATCTACATTATCTTGCCCATTTGTTAAATCAAAACCCATTGATTTAGCAACATTAAAAGTTAAATCTTTTGCTAATCCCTCATACAACGATTCATCGCGATTTGAAATTAATGTGAGTTGTTTTATGTATGTATAAAGAATATCAAAATGTTGCCCTATCATATAAATAAAAGTTAAATAATCTTCATTATCTTCTTCTACACTCAAATACACCGGTATATTATTTACAAAACTGTATATGTTATCACGGTCAAACCTTTGCGTAATCGCTAATTGATCATTATACCAGTTTGTTGCTTGAGAAGATGTTAATGGATATAGTTGATAAGGTTCTGTTCTATTTGATTTCGGCCATTCATGTATGTTGTTTACTAAATATGTGTCAGTTGTTATCAGAGATCCTGAATAATATGAACCAGATACATAATATAAATGTCGTTCATACGAATCAAAAGTATTTATTGTTTGTCGTATTTTTGTTCTGAATCCACCAACACTTTGCGAAACATATAATGAACTGGTATAGTTATTTAGTTTTTTTATGTTTTCACTATATTGATCTATAACTTCCATTTTGTATTTGAAGTTTTTCAATCTTTCTTCTGCAGACCCAAAATGTATAAAGTTGTAATAATCACGATAATCTATATTCAAAGCGACATCGCCCATATCAGACGCACTAAAATAATGATCTATGATTTGTTGTGAAGTTGATACTTCAGTAGAAACCAAACTATTCCAAGTTTCAAATCCAGTTCCACGACCAGTCATACCAGCTACTTCTACATCCCAATTAGCTGCTCGTAAATAATAACCAGTTTCTTGTATTTCATCACTACCAAGTAAAAATACTTTTTCTATTACAGAAGGAGTTATTTGACGAGAAACCCAAAGTTGATCTTTTACTTTTATGTCTCTTGGGAGTGGCTCATACAATTTGAATACAATTGAATTTGGAGTTTCAGGATAAGTAATATTATCCTTCTCCCAATTAGTAATTAAATATTGTCGCCCATTTCCGAAATTAAGATAAAAATCACCATGTATAGCAGCTACGTCTTCAAACACAAATCCATTTATCAATGTTACCCAATCATTGAATCCCGCTTTATTCGGCATTTGATCCCAACCAGAATCAATACCCCAAACTTCATTCCATACATCTATATGAACACTATTTATTATTTTTCGTTGTTCATCTTTTGTAAGAATATCTTGTGAATTTTTCTCATAAGCATCTATTGTATCAGCTACTTTTTGAATTGTAGTATCTTTCAATGATACAAAATTGTTATTAATTTGATTTATTGTTTTTATATCATAACCATAAGAAGAATATATTTGACGTTTACTTATTTGTTTCATTCTTTCACTAAAACGACGATTGAATACTATTTTATCAACACCAGGAGAAGAAAAATTAAGGAATTGTTCTGCAAAATCAGCATCTAATCCAAAATCCCCCTTACTAACAGGTAAAACTCTAACTTCTTTTCTTGAAGGTGAAATTTCATCAATAAATACTTTATAGTTTAAAAGATATATTCCAGAACCAAGTTCGTCTCGATAAAAATCATATACTATACGATATTGACCACGTTGAAAATTATTATTTCTTAAATCGTCACCAGGACGCAGAATAAGTTTCGATGGCGAAAATTGATCATATGTTTCATACGGTGGTTGTTTGATTGTCCAAAATAATTGATTATCTTCCATGTCATACACAGAAAATTCAATAGTATCACGACCACTAAGATTATAATTTTCCTCAAAATATTTATCAAAAAATATTAAAGATAAATCTTTTTCTTCAATGTTTTCGCCACGAACGCTACCATTAGCGTTCTTTATATTTTCATAATTTTTAAAATCTTTAATCATGTTATTCTCTTAAACTATAATTTTTGGTGTAATCACAATTAATAAACCCTTTATATCAGCAGTAGCAACAAATTCTACAGAATGTTGCCCCGGCCCAGTTGATATCTGCTCCCTATCATCATTTTGTGCAATAATCCACCATCCTTGTATCATTTCAATATTCGTATCGGGTTCAGTTTCAATCCAAAATCTTATTGTATTTTCAACTTTAACACTTACATTATAAGGATTATTTACATCATCCTTGCCTGCACCAGCTATAATATTTCCCTCAGGATCAGATATATTATAATTAAATTTGATAATCGTATCATCCCGTACGTTCGCAAAACGTCCATCAATAAAATCCTGTTCTTGAATTAGAATGTTTGCCACATCAGTTGTTGTTATCGTCGGCCCTCCCGGCGGAGCTCCCGAAGGAGAATCACCTATATACGCAGCAGCTACAGTAAATATGTTTCTTCTTAAATTCCATGTACTATTGTTTTCGATAAGTTCTCTTTTAACTATTGGTATAGTCACTACACTACTTCTACCTTGTAATAATTCGTATGTTGATGTATCCAATTGATTCTCTTTATCAAAATACCATCCTTGAAATTGTTGTGGGCTGCTAATGTTACTCGTCAATTTAACAAAATAATCATTAGTAGCTATATCTTGTAATATCTCATATCTTATTTCGCCAATTGGACGCTCATATTCCTCAAGTTGGTGATTATCATCACTCCAAATAGCAGTATCAACATTGAGAACGGCATTAGATTCATCTAATGAATTAAGTTTTATACCAATATCGATTTGAGCTGGTATTGCAATTTGAGCACTGTTTACGGTTCTAAATCCACTTTCTCCCGGTAATGGCCCTGTTGGTGTTGTACCAATACTCTCACTAACTATAATTTCTTGAATTGTAATGTTAATATCACTTTCAGCATCAGCAAGTAATCTTCTCATTCTTTCTATTTCTGCTCTTAATTCGGCAGCAGTTTTCGTCTTTGGTACTTTAAATAATTCGTTTATGTTTGTATCAAATACTTTTTGTAATTCGTCATCATCATAATCCCTACGAGCCAAATCAACAGAAATCCATTGAGTAACAAGTTGTTTGTTACTGCCAATGTTATTCGGGTCTTCATATAAAAGAATGTTTCCCATTTCATCACGTTCAGTAGAAATATACCCACCAGATACAGTAAGAAGATTTAATGCCGTCTCCCGCAATTCTTGATTGTTTAATGCGTCTCCATTAATACCCACAGAATTTTGTTGTAATTGTACTTCTTTTATTCGTTTCGCCATATTGTTACCTTATTATTCTGAATGTATAATTTTTATCATAAACAGTTTCTATACTTCCTTTTACTATCTTAAATAATATTCTATATAATCTTTCCGGCTCCATTCCATTGAGATGTAAATTAAAATAACTTCCAGAAGAATCAACAGATATTTGCGTATAAGTTGACCACGGCATTATTTCATCTTCAGTCCAAGCATCACGTACCGCATAATAAGACGAAGAAATGTAATAGGTATCTCGTGTGTATGCCCAACTTTCAGTTACATAAGTTTTTCTTGGATAACGATCTCTTGCATTTACTCTAAATCTTATTTTTGAATCTTGTACATATTCATTTTGTAAGTTATCAAGATAAACAACAAAAGTTTCGCCAGGAACGTTACTCATAAGAGCCGTTGTCGTTGTCGAAGATGAAATAGAACTCGATAAACTTGAACTCACCCAACTATAACTCGCAGTTACGGCAGCATAACTTTGACTTGCATAATATCCACCTACCGTATTATATGTCCACATCGCATCACTGGATGTCAATGACCCACTACTAAAAAATACACTCGCACTTTCATATTCACTTCCTAAACTTGCTGTATAAAAATCAGCTACAGTTCCAACTCGTGAAAGAGTACCACTTATCCACGTTATACTTGCACTTGTCCATGTATCATATGATGCAGTTGAATACACATAACTTAAACTTGAACTGTGATATAAACCAATACTACCAGTATATGAATAAATGGATGAAGTCATCCACGAATAACTCTCACTATACCATGTATTTGTGTCGCCACTTTGTGTGAAATATCCACTACCAGTCCCTATCCCACTTCCAGTATAAAAACTTGATGTCGAATAATAAAGTATAGGATCTGTTGTCGTTGTACTAACATCAGCTGAACTTGAAATACTTGAACTTATACTCGATGTCGTATATGGCGACCAAGAATAATCCTTCCAAACAACTTCTAATCTTGGACGATAAATTGTGTGTGTTTCTTTTGAAAAAAATTGAAGATTTCCTTGATTTAATACACTTTGTTCAGACGCATTATCTCGTTTTATTAAAAATCCAAAATTTTGTATTGAATCACTCAACCAACCTTCAACAATATTTGTTACATCAACGTGTAAATCGGTTGTTTGATAATTAAACGATTGTGAGGCTTGGTATTTTGTCGGTTCTGCTAACGTTCCAGAAAAATAAGCGCCACCAGGGCCACCAGCCGAACCAGATTCCCAAGCGCTTCCAGTTACTCCGGATATAGTTACTCCATCTCGCGAATTCCAACTTACACCAGTTGTCGTTATTGGATTGTCTCCCCGCTTGCCATCACCCATTTGCCATGATTGTGATACAGGATAAACATATACACTATATGTTGCAGGAATCTCTACCGCTTCATCCGTAGCAAGATTAAGATAGTATTTCATATCACTACCACTTGTTTCGCCAGTTGTAAGTGATGCAGAAAAATCGTCTAAGTCAAATTGTATCAATATACGAGAATTATATGGAGCATCACCTAAAGCATGAACCAATATTTTTTGTAATTCTAATATCTGATCCATCCCAGAGTTCTGATATACAGAATCCTCATAAAGTGTGGCATCTTTTTCTGGAAATAAAAAATAATGCATTATAATGCCCTCCCTTCAATGTCTTTATTTGGATATTTCAACTCAAATATACAAGGATCAAGACTTGGATATACTATTCCATCTTTTGTCGCCTCTTGAATATTATATATATTTCCAGAATATCCATTAGCAGTTAACCACCTATTTTCCACTTCAGTATTAACAACTGCTTGCACCCCTTCAACTTTGAAAAGCTCAGTTTGAATATCCGCAAGAATAATTGGTTGATTAAATTGCCAATTGTCTGTTTTAAAAAATCCCTTAATCCTCTCAATACATCTTAATAAAACTTCTTTTTTATTATAATTTTTAAAAGCAATAATAGAAAATTTCACTGCAACATTTACAATAAACCCATTCTTAATGTTTATCGCGTCGGTTAATATTCTATATTGACCAAGATATACTTTCAAGTTTTCTTTAATCGCACAACTTAATGGTGTAAGTTTTCCATTTTTATCATATCCCAATAAATATAAATTTAAAGCGAGTGGGTTGGGAATTCTCGTGTTATTACCTACTAAATCTTTGCAATCAGGCGATTGACTGAGTTGATCATCCTGCATAATGTATGCTTTCGCTACTCGTCCATATCTCGCCGGCATTGAGTATGCCCTTGTAATGTAATCCTCTTTCGTTACTGCACGAAGTTGTGTTGGAAAATTAGCTAAAGCATTCATTCTTACTTCCTCAACACTCTCTCCATCACGACCACCCGTAGCTGCTTCAGAATTATTACAAGCAATCGAGTTTTTTACTTGTGCTAATGTAGCAGCATTTAAATCATCGTCGTCAATCGTAAATGTTACATCCTTTATTTGTGTTAATTCATCTTGATTTACATTTGATGATAAACCACCGCCAACTACATACCTTACAGTAATAGTTGTGTCCGTTGGTGCTTGTCCATAAGTTTTTGTATGTAAAAAGTTTGCTGGATCAATCGGTGTATCAGTAAATGTTACAGATCCAAATAAAGTTGACCCAATGTTTGTCGGATTTGGAATTAATAATTGGTCAGGATTATCAGAAATACCAGCACCAAACTGTATTTCTGTCTTTTTGTCGCCACGAATCCGCGATGTGAAGCGACGAGCAGACTTCTTGAGTTTTAATAAATATGGCGCCGTGTCGTTGTATTGTGCTAAATCCTTATCATATGCAGCAACATTTCTAAGATCAGTAAATATTGTGTCTTGAGCAAGATAAGGTACATGATACCAAGTATTGGCATCAGAATCAGTAGCATCAAGTATTTGAACAACATCAGTATCAGATATTACCTTTTTTTCAAACCGAGTTGGTGAACTAAAACTAAACCCAACCGTCTTTATTTCACCCGCTGCAACCTGAGTTGTTTTTTTGAGCACAAAAAAAGTAGGATTTCCACTATCATCAGTTTCCCAAACCGTAGCATTTGTATAATTTTCTTTCGTTGGATCACTACTTGAAGAATTAGCAAAATTAACATCTTCTAATGTTCTAAAAATTACATTTGAATCGGTTTTACTTGCAACCTGCATACCAGCATTCACAATTAAAGCATAACTCCAATCAGGAGTAACTGATGTACCACTACCCACGGCCGGAACTATGTGATAAATATCAAGTTGAGTTGTAGCGGGAACAATTAATGCTGGAGTATACCCAAGTGTTTGAGCAAGAGCATAAATGTTTTGCTCTTCTTCAGCGTACAAGAGTAAACTTTCCTTTAGAGACGAATCAATGTAATAACTCAATGTATCGCCAACATAAGACGCCATTTCAATAAACATCATTCCCACACTAGATTCATTAAAATTTTTATACACAGTTGGGAAGTATACTTTGGCGAAATTTATGAGATTATTTCTAAAATCATTAAAATCCCGACCTAAATATCTAATCTCTTTACTTGTATTAGCCATTTATTTTCTCCAATTATTTTTCCTTAATAACATTTTTCATATATTCTATAGCTTTCTTTTCTGACATTCCCCGACCATTAACATTTATCATCTTTTTTTTAGGATACGTAAACGCTGTTCTACCCGTCTTGTTAAATTTTTTTATAAGTTCACTTACTTTCGGATCTGGGTGTTCTTCTCCCGTTCTTTCATTTATAATTTTTCGAAGTTCTTCTAATAATTGTTTTAATTTAATCATTTCTTAATTCCTTTTATGATAAAATTTTAATTAACTCTTGTCGAGTCAATTGTTTAAGACGATTTAAATTCATATTTCCTTTACTATTCCATAATTTTTTACTTACCTGTTTTATTTGTTCGTCAGATAAATTTAATGTAGATAATTCTCTTTCAAATTTATTAAATGCAAATATGGGTTTTTCATCTCTTAATAAATCATAGAGTTTTTGTGCAAAATAATTCGCAGTATTTACAACATTGATTTCTTCTTTAATAAGTTGTTTCAACTTAATCATTTGTTATCTCCTAATTAATTCAGATCGTTTCATTTTATCTCCTTTAAATTACATATGTTATTACTATTTCTTCTTGTTCTCTTATATTTCGTCGTAATCCAAATCTAATATTTACATCAATTCTATTCCTATCCATATTCGTCGGACTGGCATCTACATTAACATCTATCAACTCGACATAAGGTAACCAAGTATCTACTGCTGATTGTATCTCTTGTTCTATCCTATTCGCCAAGTCGCCCGTAAGTTGGTCAAATAAATAGTTGTATATTTTTGTGCCAAAATCAGGTTGCATTGGTCTTTCGCCTTTTCTCGTCAATAGAAGATTTATCATATTTGATTTAGCTTCATCTATTGACGAAAATGTCTGATCAAAAAATCCGGTGCTGCCCATCCGAATGGGCACTTTTACTCCTATTGGTTGTGTCATTTATCTTCCCTTACGGTCTCATTACCTTAGATTCTACCTTTTTTAAAAGACCACTATAATTTTTCATCATATTTTTTACTATATCTTGTGGAACATTCGCATAATTTATTGGTTTGCCGTCAGCATTCGTCGTTGGAAGTTCTATCTCATTCAATGGTGCTGATGTTGGATCTTTTGCTATAATGTTTTTCACCTTATTATCTACACCTATTTTTGGCATATCACCATATCCTATCTTGGCAGCCATTTCACTACGGTTGTATGTTCGAGTAGACATTTGAGCATCAATTGGTGCCGTTGTAGCAAGTCCATCGTTATTTAATTTCATTTTTACTTGACTGCCCGTTTGTTTCAATGGGTTAGCATAAATACCAGTTCTATTTTTTACGGCATCCGCTGTTTGATTCAATACATCCGCAAATGGTGTTTTACCCTTGAAAATCTTTTCGTTTATTTGAGCTCTCGCCGGATCACTATCTATATCTTCCTCTATTAAACTCAAAAGTGATGTGTTGTCGTCGTCTTCGACCATTATTGTCCTTTTCGGTTTCGCTGCCGTTTCCGCTTCGTTGAGAATCTTGTAAAATTCTTTTCTAATCGTTGCTTCTATTAAAGGTTTGATTTCTTTTTGTACTACCGTTCGAATAGCAATAGTTATTATTTCTTGTAATTCTTTTTTTGTCATATTTTACTCCTTCCTATCCGTATCCCTGCCATGGGAACGGTGTTGGGATTGGCGGCGTACCAGGAACTATCGCCGTCGTAATACCCTGTAACGTTTGTAGATGTTGTGTAAAAAAATCTACCAAATTATCTACAAACTCATTTTCGTTTTCTGTAGCACTCACATTTAACACCGAAATTATCGTTCCAGGTACACTTACAATATTCGACACCACTACAACAGAACCAGGTGGTGGAACGAGTAGCGATAATTGAGCACCAGTCCAAAATCCTATCAATCCTTGAGAAATCGTTATTCCAAATATTGTTGGAATAAGTCCTTCATTTACTAATGTCGCACCTTGTATAAAAGCGTTTCCTATCGCTAATGATAAGGCTTGTTGATTATACGTCGGTGTAACTATATTTCCATATGACAAATCTCCACCGGTCAATATTGCAGAAATATATTGAGTAGTAATAAAATCTGCCGCTTCTTGTTCATTCCGTGCAACCATACTTTTAAAGTAACTTTTTGTCATTTGTTTAAATGTCTTCCAATCTATAGCCATTATTTACCTTTTTATGACGTAAAGTTTCTTGAACTTAAAGCACTTTCCAACTTACTTTTAAGTTGATTCAATTGACTATTCTCAGGTGGAATAACAACAGGTCCTGTTGGCCCAGTTCCACTTGGATGTTTGTGATTAAGTACCAAATCAATTAACTCATTCAATAAATTTAATAAAGTATTTCCCAATACAAGTGCTTCTTCAGCATCTTCCCCACCTAAATATATTTCAGGTGAATTTAATATCGTTCTTGATGTTGTATTCGTTATTATATCATCCACCGCGTCAACAGTAAAGATTCCCTCAGTTACAAAGTTCATTGCTTTTTTGGCGAATCCCATAATCTCTTGTGTTTTACTATTGAGAACTATTCTATCACTATTTATAAATATTTGGTTATTAAGAAATTCGTTTGGTTTGTCAGGATAAAATTGTAAATGTACTTCACTCTCGGCAGTCGCTGGAATGAGCGGCACATTCTCGTCATTTACTATCCAAAATGAACTTGGATCATCGTTTATATTTTCCTCTATTGTTTGTAATGATGTGTCAGGCACTTCATCAGGTTGTCCTACTTTCATTTTAAATGTAGGTAAACCATTCTCTTGATTCGATCCAAATCTTATTGAATGTCCAAACCTACCTTCATATATGATGTCGCCTTCAAAAGGTTTCATTGGTTTTATATCTATATTCGGCTTAAATACCTTTCCTAATGAAACATCTTCTTGATCATTTTTTTTATTTGGTATTCCAGACGCATTAACAGATTCAAAATCTTGAGCATTCGCAGGTTTAGTGGTTTCTTCTTTTGATGAAAAAGAAGGTAAACTTATACCAGGTATAGCATTTTGATTTGGATTATTATACGCATTCATTCGTTGTGTATAAAAAAGTTGACCCAAATATTGTACAATTATTACAACTTCGTGAATCAATGGATAAGACTTTATATTAGAATCTAATGGTCTCGCCCAAGATAAAGTTGATCTTTCTTTACCATTTTCACTAATTACAGCTCGTATTTGTACATTACCAATATTACGATAATCATCATTTGACGCTTTATGATTTATATCAAGAATAACATCTTGTACCTCAGCCGCTTCTAATTCATAAAATTCAAAATGTGGTGCGCCTATTCCACGACCTGGATTTGAATTAACGGTTGTTAATCCAAGTAATTGTTGATTTGATGATTGTACTGCCCCTCTATTTAAATCTCGCGAATGAGCCATTAATTTATATCCTTATTGTTTTCTAATAGTTCTGCCTTAATTTCTTCAACCTTCTCGTCTAATGTTTTCTTATTTTTTGTTTCAATCTTTGCATATTCATTGTAATCCTCAGCATCTTTGAGAAGTTGTTCTTTTTCTTCCTCAGTTAAAAATCCACCACTTTCATCAGTTCCAACCCTACCCTCTTTTAATAATCTTGTCGCCGAATCTGCTAACTTGATTAGGTGTTCGTCGTTCCTTACTAAAATCTCCATGTATTCACGAATCAACGGTACTATCGTGGCAGCCGAATCTAATGACTTTACAAACGGTTTTAATTGGTCAATCAAACCAGTTATTTGATTCCTTGTTTTTGTAGAATTATCGTAAATGTTTTTATAAACATCGCTGAGTGTTTTGTCTGGAAATAACTCATAAAATTTTTTATCTTCGGACATATCGCTCCTCTCTATCTTATTGTTTCTAATACAAATTTATATTGTGAATTTTTTGATTTTACCTTTTTCACCCATTTTTCTAAATACGGTATAAGTTCTTTCTTGTTGAAATACTTTTTATTCTTGAAACTTATAGATTCACCTAACCAAAATTCATTACTTGAACTCCTTCTCTGCCAAGTTACATATCCTGTTTTGACACCATCTAATATTCCTTGATTGAAATTTATATTTACCGGTACTCTATAACCATTTCGTATCAACCAACCAGATAATTCATGATGTAATATATGCCGAGCATCATTTACTACAAACAAATCTCCGTCAGGAAAACTTATCCCTCTTATGTCGTCTTCCATTCTTGTAATAGATTTGGGATTTTTATATACTTCATACCCATTAAGCTCACCAAGTAAATCTTCTTTCAATAATGATTTTAACTTAATCACTGATAATCTCCAATGTATTTTATCTCACATATAAATATAGATAAACAAAAAAAGGTTGACCTATAATAGACCAACCTCTTTTCTCTCTAACCCATTCCGTAGGAGAACGAAATGAAAATATTTATTACCAAGTGAACCACTTGGCGGCACTTCCACTTATAACCTTTGGAGTGTTTACCCCAGTTCCTCAAGTAAAATCATCTAAACACATTTCAGTGTCAAAGTATCCAATAGCATTATATTCCTTGACAAGAATATCATTATGAACTCGCATTTTATTTACAACTGCAGTAATATATTGTGTCCGTAAACCCGTCATTTCACGAATCATTAAATAGAGTGCTTTTTTATTGAAGTTTTCTATATTTACGGAACGTCTAAATAAAGTGAGAACCGCATCAGCAATTTGTATTTCTTGTCGTTTTGAAAAAACGTTGGTTAAATTGTTTTCCCAATAAGCTAACATCAACCTCACAAATTCGGGTGTTTCATCATTTTGTCGAATGTCTTGAAGTTCATCTATAATATCAAATGCATGTTCACTGGCATTTGTATCAATACGATGTGATTGTTTCTTGAGTTTCCAATGTTCGTTGTTTCCAAGTATTAAATAATTTTTCGCCAAAATAGAAAAATATGAAAAAGCACGCCCCTTTTCTTGGTGATACTTGTCCATCTGCATTACAAGAAATGAAACAGTATCTGCTTGTAAATCTATTGAAGCATCTTTAAAGTGCGGGAATTTAAATCGGTTTATTATATTCTCAACGAGTCTGTTTAAAGGCTTTTCTATTTTCTCGCTGTATATCTTTGATTTTAATATCTGATCATCTGACTCGTTAAGATCAACAATCGCGTTCTCCGTCTCTTTTGTAAAGTAAATTCTATTTCGCATTCATATCATCTCCCATTATCGATTTCGTTTCAACGTTTTAATTTTTTTGAGTTTTTCGTTTCATTTTTAATTGGAGGGCATTTAATAGCGGCTTTATTTTTACGTACCATACAAAATTACACTGATTTGTAATTTTTTCTGTCCAACTTTTGTATAGTTTCCATTGTTACGTCTTTTTGTCTATTTCGTTTTTTCATTTTTTCATAGGTTACATTTCTTTCAGGAAGTAAATCCTCTGCCTCATTAATATTTTCCTCTGGTTCAATTAACATAAATTCTTCTAATTGTTTAAGTATGGAATACATGGCTTGAAAAAAATAACCTACTTCATCATCAGCACGAAATGTGCCTTCGGTATCAAGATCATTTAACTCGTCGTCGATCTTTTTTATTGTCGTGGCAAAATTTTCTATCCAACCTTCATATAAAGCCATTGTTTCTTCGTAAGCACCTATCTTACGAGTTTGATTCCATAAAGCGTAACCCACCATTACTAGTAGTATTGATAAAATTATTATTATGAATATCATTTGTTATTTTCTCCAAATACGTTCCCAAATAAATCTTCAAAACTCTTTATTTTTACATCATCTTGTTTTATTGTGTTATCGCCGTTTAAAACTTTCTCTAACGTTTTCTTCCCCTTTTGTGTCTTTGGTTTTAGTTTGCTTTCACCTTGTAAAAATTGTTTCCCCTCAGGTAACCGCGCCCATTCCTCATATTCTAACTTTGTAGCAAACATATCCGCGAAATGAATAACATGAACAAACCTATCTAACTCAAATGTTGGTACAAAGTTCATATAATATGCTTTGTTTCCTTCATCATACAACCCATCGTGTAATTGAATCGCAGTAAATTCTCGTTGTGTCATTTTGACGCCATAGTATTGTAAAAGAAATAATGAACGATCTTGTACTTTCATATACGGCATTTCTGGATTTATGTCGAACTCTATTCCACGTTTTATCTTCCAATCATCAGTTGCTGCAAAATAATTTTCATATTTTACGTCGCCGACCTTACCCAAATCGTGATTTAGGGCGACAAAAAATAACTCGTCGTCAGTCCAAACCTTTTCCCCACCTAATGATTCCCATAATGTTGACATCCTCGGAGCAATCCTCAATACGTTCAATACATGATGAACATAACCACCAACGAAAGCTGAATGATAATGTACTTTACTGGACGCTGGTGCGGTCGCTATTTTATTTTCGTGTTCATTGTATAACTTCAATAAGTTTTCTCTACGTTCACCACTAAAACCATCTTCAATAAAAGTTACTAATTTCTTCCAGTTTTGTTCTATTTGATCTAAACTCAACATATCTTTCCTTTCTTTAAATACTTTATTATATATATTATACTTATATTATTTATAAAAGTTCCGCGGTGTGCAGAAAAAAACCCGACCGAAGTCGGGTTTAAGTTTTAGTAAGGAATAGAACTTATATCAAGTTCCTTTTTATTGGCAACTTCACTACATTCCTTTTTCATTTTGGTATACCGAACGTGAACTTTATTCAATCCTTCGATTTGTCCAGGAGTAATCCTATTAGCTTTAATGGCAAAAGAGAGTACATCAGTTACAAACCCATAAGCAGAATATTTTGGTGTATCATAGATTGACATAGCATCAGTAATACCGTCAACTTCCATCACAAGAGCTCTCAAAGTTTTAATCCTTGGAATAACCACATCTTTGTGATGTTTAAGTTTTTCATCATATTCATTGACAGACATACGAACCTTACTCATTTTGTCACGAATGGCTCTATACATATTATCAGTAAACACACGTTCACCAGTTGTCAAAATCTTATACATAACAACATAAAAAGGATTTGACTTGAGTTGTTCAGGATGTAATGAATTAAACCAATCAAGTAAATCTTTATATTGTACGGCATATTTTTTAGCACGCGATTTAGCAGCGGCGATTTTCTTCAACCGTTTGATTTCACGATTTACTTGTGAATAGTAAGCCCATTCAGTACCCAAAACGAGTTGTAAACAATCAAGACCAATACTATAAGTTTTAGTTGATTTGTCTTTAAGATTGTCGCCATCTATCACAGCAACATATACTAAAGGATTACCACAAAAATCACATTTACCCGAATCACCGTGAACATGATTCAACTTAAAGTTGTATTCATTCACCATACCCTTTACATCAAGTTTCCATCTACGTGATGTAAGTGACATTCCTTTTGATTCAATTGTTGTTGACATTTCTTTGTCCTTTCATTCTTTTGACATAACAAATATACACCAAAACAGAATAAAAGTCAAGTGAAACCTGACTTATTTTCAGGTTTTTTATATCTCCGGATTCATCATCGCTAACGGAAGTAGTGTTTCAGGAGAATCATAAATCTCATTCAAAACGCCTACATATTCAGGATTATCAATTTTATACATCAATATATTACGATAATAAAATGATTGTTCTCCTGGCGTTAAAAGAATATCTATCCATTCCGTGTGTCGTTTGTTCATCGTGTCACGAACTTGATAAACACCATCTTGAACGCCCTTTGGTGTTCCCCTGATATAAATGTAATCGCCAAAGTTTATTCGAGCACCACGTTTGTTAAAATGTAAAAGTAAATCCCTACTCAACGCTACATACTTGTATTCACCTGCACGGTCAATATCAAACTTCGTTCCATCTGCAGTTACATCAGGTGTGTTGTCACACTGTTCTACTGTTGGATGATACCCAGTTAAACTTGTCCTATAATATTTCGATGAAAATACTTCACGAACAAACTCCTTTACAAGTTGTTCTTTTTCTTGTTGTAACACAATAACACCATCTTTTTCAAGATTTTCTTGTTGTAAAAAAGCAATCTGAACATTTAAGTTACTAATATGTTTGTTTTGCTTATAAATGTCAATATTTAAAATTGATGCGTGAGCCCACATTGTATAAAACATAACAATTAACGCACCAATACAAAACTTCATTATGCTAACATTTGTCAAGTTCTTATACCAAGTCCCAACCATTGAAATGCCTTTCAAGACTGAATACTTGAGTTTGGCTATTGCTTTCATAATAAAAATCTCCCGTTCATTAAACTTACCAAAAATTATATGACTATATATAATAAAAAAGAGCATCATAAGGGATTCGAACCCATACCTCCCGCTTGGCAAGCCGGCGTGCTGACCATTAACACCAATGATGCTAAAATACAACTATTTTTTAAAACTTAATCTAAATTATTTTGACCTTTAATAACCTTCATTAACTCACGTATTTTATTTCTCTCCTTTAGACGTTT
>Ga0307378_10004043_pt1 | contig 21161 bp, 18 predicted proteins | sample UN1MG_FD_202238 | JGI IMG/M metagenome (GOLD analysis project Ga0307378, IMG submission 202238) | Soil microbial communities from Risofladan, Vaasa, Finland - UN-1 | ecosystem: Environmental > Terrestrial > Soil > Coastal area > Acid sulfate soil | place: Finland: Risofladan, Vaasa | collected... | reverse complement strand
TCCTCCGGGCAACGGCGTCTTCAACAGTCCGCTCGACCCGGCCTGCACCTCTTCATTCGGTCGGGCGGCGAGGAGGTGTTCGAATTGTTTTCTTTGGAAAAGCGAAATCGAGAAAAAGTGGATAACAATGCCGTAAGGTGCTTTGGTGTAACGTCTTGCGTCGAGGAAACAAAGGCCCAATCGAACCGATCGACGCCGGTTTGTCAATGGGCCTTCGAGCGATGCAAGTCTCATGCAGAGAACGACTTGCGCACCATCACGACCGGCGGCCGTCGGCAACCCGGTAGGCGTGGGGCGGGAAACAATCGCGCCGGGAGCCTTCGCGGCAGTTGGCCCCGTTCGCGTAACCCGTTGCAGGAGAATACCTTTCGCCAAATCACGCGGACACGGCAGATGCCCATTGTTGTCGCGCGACGCTCCAACCGAGAAACAATAGGGCGAATCGGACGCCTCGCTACGCCGGCTGCTCTTGCGGGTGGAATCTCTCGCGGTACTGCTCGACTTCGATCATCGGCGGGCGCTCGATTTCTTCGATCTCGTATTCCACCTGGCGGTACTTGCCTTCGACGACTTCGTATTGCCGCATGAGGCTTGGCAACTCGTTCTGGAATTGGACCAGGTCGCCGCGCTTCAGCCGTTTCATGAAAGTCCTCAGCACGCCGAAAGCCATCCGGCCCAGGGCGATCGTCTCCTGGTTGCGGTGGATGCGGCGGTCGAGATCGGTCTGGGCAAAGGCGCAGAGCCCCAAACGTTCGTAGATGTCGATCAGCATGGCGGTTTCCACGCCGTATCCGACCGGGTAGGGGATCTGTTCGAGGATCGACCGGCGGCCGGCGTACTCGCCCGACAGGGGTTGCAGGATGGCCGCCAGTTCGGGATAGAACAAGCTGAACAGCGGGCGGATGAGGATCTCGGTGACGCGGCCCCCGCCGGTCGGCCTCAACCCGCCGGAGAACGCCAAGGGGCGATCGTAAAAGGCCTTGACGTAGTGGACTTGCGGGTCCTGGATCAGCGGGCCGAGCAGTCCGTAGACGAATCGCGGGTGGATGTTCTTGATGTCGGTGTCGACGTAGACGATGATGTCGCCTTTGAGCAGATAGAGGGCTTTCCAGAGGTTTTCGCCTTTGCCCGGAAAGCTGCCGTGCTCTTGGAGGTGCTCCGAGGCGATGTAGACGTCGGCGCCGAAGCTGGCGGCGATGCCGCAGGTGCGGTCGCCGCTGCCGGAATCGACCACGGCGATCTCGTCCAGCAGCGGATAGTGGTCCATCAGTTCGGCCTTGAGGATGACGATTTCCTGGCCGATGGTCTTTTCTTCATTGAGCGTGGGCAGGCAGAGCGAGATGCTCAATCCCTGGCGATGTTTCTCTTCCACCAGCCACTTGATATCCCAGAAGTTGGAGTGGTGGAAGGTCCGCTCGGTCAGCCATTTTTCAGAGAGCATCGCAAGCCCCTTCGTCGATTGCCAGGATCAGGCCGACCAACTGGGCCACGCCGGTGAGGATCGGATCGATCAACACGTAATCGGGCTGTTTTTTGCGGCTTTTCACGCCGCGGCTGATCCCCAGCGTGACGGCGGGGATGCCGCGGGCGATCAACTCCGAGAGTTCCGACGGGCTGTGGCCCTGGTCGGGTTCGATGCCCAGCGCGTGCATCGTCTCCAGGACGCCCTTGACCAGCGGATGCGAGAAGGAGATCCCGCCGGCCTGCGTCTTGAAGAACATGTCCACGTGCGCGTTGACGGCGTGCCGGGCCGACATCTCCGAAACGATGTCGTCGATCTGTCGTTGGATCTGGTCGATCATCTCGTCGCTGTGGCTGACGATTTCCATACCCAACTCGGCGTGGTCGGGCTCGACGTCGTAGGCCACGCCCGCCCGCATCGTGCCCATGCGGATCACCGTGTACGGCCGATTCGGGATGGCGATTCCCAGGATGCGGTTGATGATGTGATTGAGCACGACCAGGGCGCTCTCGGTGCCGTAGCTTCGCGAGGGCTCGGAACGCACGTCGCAGGTGACGTCGCCGCGTGCCGTGCCGATGGAGAAGTAGTTCAACCGTCCCAGTTGCATCCCTTCCACGCAAATCCCGAAATCGATATTGGTCAGCGTGTGGTCGAGGAAGAAGCGGACGCCCGCGTGGTTTCCCCGGCCCAACGAACGGGTCGAACCCAACAGGACCAGGTTGGAATCGAGTTCGATTTTCAGATGTTCCAGAATGTCGGGCATCATCGAGACGATGGCGGCGCCCAGGGCGTTGTCGCCGACGCCGGGTCCGATCACGCGGTCGGCCTCGACCGTGACGTTGTGGTCGAGGCTGGCGGGGAAGATGGTATCGAGGTGCGAGACCAGGAGGATATTGCGGCTTCCCTCTTTTCCCACCAGGCACCCCACCGCGTTGCCGACTTCGTCGGCCGCCGCGTCGCCCAGCCCCGCTTCGGAAAACCGATCCAACAGGAAGCGGACCCGCTGTGCTTCTTCTCCGCCGGGAGCGGGAATCTGGGCGATCATCACCAGATTCGCCAGCAGGCGCTCGCGCATCGGCAGCAGCGCCTCGGGAAAATGGCGAACTCGCTCGGAAGTTGCCACGTCCACTTCCATCGGCCGCAATCCTCCGTCCACGACGTTCCGGGATTCGCCGGCAGATTGCCCCTGCGACATCATATGATTATATCTTTTTTCTCGGCCTCTTCTATTGGTACAGCGCGACTACGATTATAGAGGAGCCGATCGCCCGACGCCAGCCCCCGCAACATCCCCGGCCGGCCACGGCGGCGACGCCTAGACCCAGCGATTGCGATGGACCCGATCCGCTCGATACCGGTCTTCAGCGACGCACTCTTCGGCGGGATAACCGAGCACGATCAGGCTGTGCGGGACGACGTTTTCCGGTAATTTCAACAGCCGGCGAAGGCCGTCGATACGATTCTCCCTCGGATACACGCCGGTCCAAACGGCGCCCAGTCCCAGAGCGTGGGCCGCAAGGAGCAGATTTTCCGCGGCTGCGGCGCAATCCACGACCCAATAGCCGGCAGATTTTTCCAGGTTCAGATCGCCGCAGATCAGGATGGCCAGCGGCGCCCGGCCGGCCATCTGCGCGTTGGGGTTGATCCGCGGGATCTCGGCCAGGAGTTCGCGGTCGTCGATCACGACGAACCGCCACGGCTGTGCGTTTCGCGCGCTGGGAGCACACATGGCCGCGGCCAGAACCTGCCGGACGAGTTCTTCCGGCACCGGTTTCTCCTGATACTTCCGGATACTGCGCCTGGTATGGATGGCTTCCAGTGCGTTCATGGGTCGACCTCGCCGGTTTTCTATGGGTTGGGTTTTCGGCGGGTGGCACGCTCTGAGGAACGAAGGGCGTGTTTTCCGGACATCCCACGCCCTTCGTTCCTCAGGGCGTGCCACCCTAAGTATACCGTCACGATGTCAAGAAACCGTTCGGCCGACTCCGCCGGCAAGCCAGAGAAGCACCACGCCCAAGGCCGCGATCAACGGGCCTTCGCCGACGATCCACCAGGTGGGCATGCCGACCGCGACGTCCAGAACGATCATGCCGGTGCCGAAAACGAGTTTCAGCACGGCCAGGCAGCGAATCACCGGCAGGAAACGCCGCACGTCGAACGAAACGAACATCAGCAGTGCCCCGTGCATCGCGTAGAGGGCCGAGAGCGAACGGGTGAGATAGCCGGTCAAGCGCGCGTGGGACAATTCGCCCAGCCCCAGCCGCTGGTGAATCTCCACCATCCACGCAAAGGGCATGACCGCCGGGACAACGGCCGTCAGCAAGAGCACGGCCGAGATCCGCAAAAGAATCGCCAGCGCTTTTTCGGCTTTATTCATCCAAACCTGTAGTGTTTGCGGATCGTCTTCTTTACTTTCCAGGTGCAGTCGACTCCCTCGGGAAAGACGACGTAATCGCCCGGCCCGAAGGAGACGGTCTCTTCGGGGGTCTCGACGGTCACGTCCCCTTCGAGCACGAGGAACGTCTCCCGCTCGTCGTAGTGCCAAGGGAACTCCGACGGTTCCTTTTGCCAGACGGGGCAGGTTTTCATTTCGGCTTCTTCCTCGGGCGTAGGCTTGCGGACTTCGATCGGCATGGCGAATTCCTCCTGCTATCCAGGGTTATTGATGAGGGTTTGTAGTGACCCGATTCCTTGGGTCCCATAGGCCCAACCCACGAGCAGACCGCCGGGCGGCACCCGATGGGCATGTTGCGGGACATCGCGTCGTTTGTCAACCCGGCCCCGCCGCCCCGCCCCGACGCCCTCGAATTGCCGTTGCCTCGCCGGCCGGATTTTGGTACTTAGCCACGCGATTGTCGAAGCGGTGCCCTGTTCACCCCCATATCCCGTGTTAGCGGGGTGCGGAACAATCCGTTTTGACAAGATGGGATTACCTTTCCGAAGTTCGCCAGTTAGCGCCTTTTCACTGAGTTGTCACTCGTTTTCCCGAGGATACTCCCATGAAACGTCTCATCGTCCGCATTTCCGCCCTGGGGACTGTAGTCGCTTTGGGGCTGATCGCGATTGCCCAAGCACAACGTGGAACCGAGGATACGCCGCCGGTGGTCGAACGGCCGCCCGTCGTGGAAGCAGCCACGCCCAGCCGAGAGACCGTCGAACCGATCATTGTGCCGGCCAATTCCCGGTTCGTCCCGGCGACGGGGTACTCCGGCAACTCGGGCACGAATCCGTTGCGAGCCGTGGATTGGCCGACCGCGACGCCCCTGGATTTACGGCCGCCGGCCTCCTCGCTCGACGGTCCCGCGATGCCCCCGCCGGCTGCGGCGTTCGCCGGCGACCAATCGCCCGGGGAAGCGATGCCGCTGAATCCGTTCGCCAAAGAGACCACCGAGTTTCCGATGACCACGCGGTATCCCGACTCGCCCGGCAGTTCCCTTCCGCCTCGGGAGCCCGCCTTGCTGAAGGCCGATGCGTCGGCCCTTCCGACGGGCACCTTGCCACCGTGGGCCGCTCCGATGAACGACTTTCCCGCGGCCTCATCGCCGATCGCCTCGTCGCCGAGCACGTCATCGCCGAGCACGTTGCCCGGGGCTTCCGCGGCAGATGAAGGAAGCGGCCAGCCGGGCAGCAAACAGATCGAAGGCCCCCAGAGTCCGCACCTGACCATCGAGAAGGTCGCGCCGAAGGAGATCCAGGTCGGCAAAGTGGCCACGTTCGGGATTAAGGTCCGCAACACGGGGGCCGTCTCGGCCGCCGGAGTCGAGATCCGCGACGTGATCCCCAGGGGGACGCGGTTGATCAGCACCGTCCCGCAGGCTTCTCGCGGCATCCAGGGCGAGCTGGTTTGGACGCTCGGCACGCTCCAGCCGGGGGCCGAGGCTTCCGTGGAAATCAAGCTGATGCCGATCGCCGAGGGCGAAATCGGCAGCGTGGCGACCGTCGCCTTCCAGGCCGACGCCTCCGCCCGAACCGTCGCCACCAAGCCGGAACTCGTCCTGCAGACCAGTGCCCCCCAGCAGGTCTTGATCGGCGAGGAACTCACGCTGTCGATCACGGTCTCCAATCCCGGCAGCGGCGTGGCCACCGGCGTCGTGCTCGAAGAGCACATTCCGCCGGGCTTGCAGCATCCCGCCGGGGCGGAGTTGGAGTATCGCGTGGGCGATCTGCCGCCCGGCGAAAGTCGACGGCTGGAACTCACCTTGCTGGCCAGCCGGCCCGGACCGACGGCCAATCTGCTGACCGCCCGGGGTGAAGGAAACCTCCGCACGGAAGACCGGCTCGACATCAACGTGGTCGCCCCGGGCCTGGATCTCGCGGTGGACGGACCGAGGCGGCGATACCTCGAACGCGAGGCGACCTACCAGTTCTCGGTACACAATCCCGGCACGGCTTCGGCCGAAGGGGTCGAACTGGTCGCCTACCTGCCTCGCGGATTGAAATTTGTCCGGGCGAACAACTCCGGATATTATGAAGAGACGGAGCGGGCCGTCTATTGGCGGTTGGAAGAGTTGCCGGTCAACGAGACGGGCACGGTCGAACTGGTCGCCATGCCGGTCGAGTCGGGCGAGCACAACCTGCGGCTGCGAAGTTCGGCCGACCGGGGCGTGACCGCCGAGAGCGAACAGCCCGTGCTGATCGAGGGCATCGCCGCGATCATGTTCGAGGCCGTCGACGTGACCGATCCGATCGAGGTCGGCGGCGAGACCACCTACGAGATCCGCGTGCTCAACCAGGGCTCGAAGGCCGCCACCAACGTCCAGGTGGCCGTGATACTGCCCGTCGAGTTGCGGGCCATTTCGGCCGAAGGCCCCGCGGCACACGTGATCGAGGCCGGCCGGGTCCTGTTCGAGCCCCTGCCGCGGCTGGCCCCCAAGGCCGACACGACCTATCGCGTCCGCGTCCAGGGCCTCCGGGCCGGCGACCTGCGGGCACGCGTCCAGGTATGGACCGACGAGATGACCGCCCCGGTCACCAAAGAAGAGAGCACGCGCGTTTACTCCGACCAATAACATGGATACCGATCACCACCGGCCGGAAACGAAATCTCCTCACTGTGCGGAGTGTCCCGTCCGAGAGTGTCCTATTCCCGACGGTACGGCGGCGGATCAGGTCGAAGGGTCGCGGTTGTCCGGCTGGCGTCTGGGGCTGGGGTCGATGGGGTTCTTTCTCACCCCGATCGTGCTGGCGATCGTCGGGGCGACCCTTGCGGGAGAGACCGCCGGGGCCCAACTGCTCGGCGGCGTCGCGGGCCTGATCGTCGGCATGGCCGCCTCGCTGGGCGTCGCCAGGCTGCTGCACCGGTCCGAGGCATCGGGCAGGCGCGAATAGATAGGCCCTGGCGTTGCGAAGCCGCGAGCGGCTAACTCTCCAGCGCCGCTCGCACGTCGGCCGGGTCGACGTCGCCGATGAGTTCGACGTGGCCCATGCGCGTGGGCAAGACGAAGCGCAGCTTGCCGTGCTGGACCTTCTTGTCGTGGGTCATCGTTTCGAGGATCTTCGCGCGGTCCAGGTCGGGCATCGCCACCGGCAGCCCGAGCGTTTTCAACAGATCGTGCTGCCGCCGGGTCAGCGCCGCGTCGACCCGGCCGAGGCGCTCGGCCAGGCGGGAAGCGCAGAGCATGCCGATCGAGACCGCCTCGCCGTGGAGGATCTCGCCATAGCCGGCCAACGCCTCCAGCGGATGGGCGAACGTGTGGCCGTAGTTGAGCACCGCCCGCAGACCCGACTCCTCGCGCTCGTCCTGCTCGACCACGTCGGCCTTCAAGCGGCAACACCGACCGATCACGTGGCGGAGCACCTCGTCGTCGCGATCGATCAGCCCGGCCGTGTGGGCTTCCAGGTAGTCGAACAACTCGGCGTCGAGGATCACGCCGTACTTGACGACCTCGCCCAGTCCGGCGCGGTACTCACGCTTCGGGAGGGTTTCCAGCGTGGCCGTGTCGATCGAGACGCCGATCGGCTGCAGGAAGGCCCCGACCATGTTCTTGGCCTCGGGCAGGTTGATGCCCACCTTGCCGCCGACGGAGCTATCGACCTGGGCCAAGAGCGACGTGGGCACCTGGAAGAAGCGGATTCCCCGGGCGTAGGTGGCGGCGATGAAGCCGGCCAGGTCGCCGACCACTCCGCCGCCGACGGCCACGACGACCGACTTGCGATCGACCCCCAATTCCAACAGCCCCTGCCACAGTCCGGCCGCCATCTCGACCGACTTGCTCGGCTCGCCCGGCTCGACGCTGATGATATCCACCTCCATGGCCGCGTCGGTCAGACTCTCGGCCACGCGCATGGCATGCGGCTTCTGCACGTGATCGTCGGTGATCACCACGGCGTGCGACACCTTGCCCAGCCGCGCGAGGAATTGGCCGGTTTGATCGATATTGCCGGAGCCGATCTCGATATCGTAACTCCGCTCGGCCAGGTTGACGTGGACGGTTTCGGTGGAAGAGGGCACGCGGGTTCTCCTGGTTGGGGAGTTTTCAGTTTTCAGTGAGGGTATTTGACAAACGAAAGTGTCTTTTCCGGAGTCGAACGCCCGCCGACTGCGTTCGGCGGGGTCCCCCCCCGGAGCGCATTCCGGGGGCGTTTTTTTCCGCTTCTCGCACCCCATCACCAAGCTCCGTCAACAAACCCACCGCTGAAAACTGATCACTGAAAACTGAAAACTGAAAACTGAAAACTGAAAACTTTCCTCCCCCCAATCTACGCCCGATCGAACGGAAACGCCATCACTTCGGCCAGGCTTTTCGCGCCGGCGGACAGCATCACCAGGCGGTCGAAGCCCAGGGCCACGCCGACCGCTGCGGGCAGGCCGCTGCGCATGGCCGCGATCAGACGGCTTTGTTCGGGAAGCGGCGGTTTGCCGTCGGCACGTCGCCGGGCGTTGGCCGCGGCGTTGCGCTGGAGCAGTTCCTCGGGATCGAGCAGCTCGTGGAAGCCGTTGGCCAGCTCGACGCCCGAGACGTAAAGCTCGAATCGCTCGGCCACCGGGGGGTCGTCCGGGCGGATGCGGGCCAGCGCCGCCTGGCTGGCCGGGTAATCGTACAGAATAACGGGCCGCGTTCGTCCCAGGTTCGGCTGCACGCGCTCGACCAGCAGCAGATCGAGCCAGCCGTCGCGATCCTCCGGCGAAAGACTCTCGGGAGCGACGATCCCGTGGCCGTGCACCGCCGAGAGAAGCTCGCCCGTTTCGGCCGTGTGCGGATCGAGCCCCACGTATTGCCGGAAGGCCTCGGCGTACGTGAGCCGCTCGGCCTGCCCGCGCTGCAAGAGCGCGTCGCACAAGTCGCCGGTCAACTGCATCCCCTCGTCCAACCCGTCGTGTGCGCGATACCACTCGACCATGGTGAACTCGGGATTGTGCAGCGGCCCCTGCTCGCCTTGGCGAAACACCCGGGTGATCTGGTAGATCGCCTCGAAGCCGGCGGCCAAGAGGCGTTTCATGGCGAACTCGGGCGAGGTTTGCAGCCACCGGGGCCGCTGCAGCCCGCCGGATGGATCGGAGACTTCCAGTTGAAACGGATCCAGGTGGCGATCGACGACCGTATCTGCCGAGAGGATGGGCGTTTCGACTTCGAGGAAGCCGTGCCGGTCGAAGAATTCGCGTGTGCGGCGGAGCAACCCGGCCCGAAGCCGCAGGTTCTCCCGGCCGGCCGTGGGGCGGAAGTCGTCGTGTCGGTTCATGTCTGGGAGGGCGGCCGATACGGCGGCGTCGATTGGTGCCCGATCGGTTGCGAAGCCGCGAGCGGCTATTCCTTCACGCGCTCGATGTACTCTCCGGTGCGGGTGTCGATCCTGATCAGGTCGCCTATTTCGACGAAAGCGGGGCAGTCGAACTCGGCGCCCGTCTCGACCTTGCAGGGCTTGGACACGTTGGTGGCCGTGTTGCCTTTGGCCCCGGGCTCGCAGAACTCGACCTTCAGCACGACGTGGTTCGGGGGCGTCAGCGCGATCGGGTTGTTGTTGAACAGCAGCATGCTGCAGACCGTCCCCTCCTTGAGATACCGCCAGGCGTCGTCCACCTGCTCGCTGGAGAGTTCGTACTGTTCGTAGGTTTCGTTGTCCATGAAGACGAACGTATCGCCCTGGCGGTAGAGGTACTGGGCGGCGATCTCCTCGATGTCGGCGGCCTCGAGCGAATCGCCGCTCTTGTAGGTCCGGTCGAGGACCGTGTTGCGGATCAGGTTCCGCAGCTTGCACTTGTAGAGCGCCTGGCCCTTGCCCGGCTTGACGAAATTGCACTCGATCATCAGGTACGGGTCGCCCTCGATCTGGACCTTCAGGCCCTTGCGAAAATCACTTGTGCTGTAATTGGCCACGATCGCTTTTCCGTTTTGCTTTCCGGGGGGGTTCGAATGTGATACGATTCTTCTCTATGGCAAATCTAGCTTTCCGAAATTCGGCGGCAAGGGGTCTGCCGGTGTCGGCCGCCCGGCGCAACGCCGATTGGCAGGCGGTGCTGTCCGATGCGGTCCGCGACCCGGCCGAACTCTGCCGGCTGCTGCGACTGCCGCGATCGTTAGCGACCGCCGCACAACGGGCCGCCGAGGGGTTCGACCTGCTGGTGCCCCGGACGTTTCTCGGTCGAATCCAGCGGGGCGACCCAAGCGACCCCCTGTTGGTGCAGGTCTTGCCGCAGGCAGCCGAGTTGGCCGAGACCCCCCGGTTCCAGACCGATCCGCTCGGCGAGGCCGACGCCGTGATCGGCCCCGGTTTGCTCCACAAGTATCAAGGCCGATCCCTCATCGTAACAACCCCGACGTGTGCCGTCCATTGCCGTTTCTGCTTCCGGCGGCATTTCCCCTACTTCGACGTAGGGGAGGCGATCGGCCCGGGATTGGACACCTGGGCACCCGTTTTGGACCGAATCGCCGCCGATCCTTCGATCCGGGAAGTGATCCTCAGCGGCGGCGATCCGTTGACGCTGCCGGACGAGTATCTTGCGCAGTTTGCCAAGAGGCTTTCGGAGATTGCCCATCTTGTGCGACTTCGCCTGCACACCCGACTGCCCGTGATGGTCCCCCAGCGAGTCACCGATGAATTGCTCGGCTGGATGCGGGGTACGAGGCTGACACCCATTATGGTGATTCACGTCAATCACCCGGCCGAGATCGACCACGAGGTGGCGGCCGCGTTTCGCCGGATGATCGAGGCGGGCGTCCCCGTGCTGAGCCAGTCGGTGCTGTTGGCGGGGGTCAACGACGAGGTGGACGTGCTGGCCGAGTTGTACGGGCGGTTGGTCGACTTGGGGGTGATGCCCTATTACCTGCACCAATTGGACCGGGTTGCCGGCGCGGCCCATTTCGAGGTGCCCGAGGCGATCGGAGTCGAGTTGATCGCGCAGCTACGCACGCGATTGCCGGGGTATGCGGTCCCGCGTTACGTTCGCGAGAGATGCGGGGGACCCAGCAAGGAAGTGTTGGCCTGAAAGCCGCTTGCGGCTTCGCACCAGCACTTCCACTGTCTGTTGCGAAGCCGCAAGCGGCTACAGTTCGGCCCTGCGGACCAGAAGCAACCACAGGAAAAACGGGCCGCCCAGCAGGGCCGTGATGATTCCGACGGGCAGTTCGGTCGGGGCCATCACCGTTCGGGCGGCCGTGTCGCAGACGATCAGGAAGGCCCCGCCGAAGAGCACGGTGGCCGGCATCAGGTAGCGGTGGTCGGGTCCGATCAACAGCCGGCAGATGTGCGGGGCCATCAAGCCCACGAATCCGATCGGCCCGCAGATCGCCACCACCCCGCCGACCATCAACGAAGCGGCGAAGAACAGGGCCATCTTCGTGCGATAGACTTCCACGCCGCGGCTGGCGGCCAGTTCTTCGCCGGTCGTGATCAAGTTCAACTCGCGCGTGAGATACAGCACCACCAGGCATCCGCCGGCCACGAACGGCAGCACGCCGAGCACCTCGTCGAAGTCGACCACGTTCTCCAGCCCTCCCATCACCCAGCGGAGCATGTGGAAGGTGCGGGTGAAGTCGCTCAGATACTGCAACAAGAGGATCAGGCTGGAGAAGAAGAAGCTCACGGCCACGCCGGCCAGGAGCATGGTGGCGGTGGAGAATTCCCGCCGGCTGTGCGTCAGGCCGTAGACCAGCAGGATGGCCACGCCGGCCCCGGCGAACGCGAACACCGAAATGCCCGAGAACCCCAAGAGCACGAAGTTCCAACCCAGGTGGATGCACAAGACCGCTCCCAGCGACGCCCCGCTGGCGATGCCCAGCGTGAACGGCGTGGCCAACGGGTTGCGGAACATCGCCTGGAAGGCCATGCCGCTGGTCGCCAGCCCGGCGCCGGCCAGCAGCGCCATCAACACCCGGGGGATGCGGATCTTCCAGAGGATGTCTGCCTTCGCCATGTCGTCGGCTCTCCAGAGCGTACTGACCGGCACGCTTTCGATCCCGAAGAAGGGCGCCGCCGCCAGCACCAGCACGGCGAATACCAAGAGCAGGCCCAGGGTCCACGCCCGACTCATGACCCGCTCCTCGTCGGCACCTGAGGCACGATCACCGGCAGTCCGGCGCTGGGATGATCGATCAACAGGAAAGACGTCCCGTAGATCCGCCCGAGCACGTCCGGCTTCATGATCTCGGCCGGCGGTCCCGAAAAGACGACGGAACCCTCGCGCAGCGCCACGATGCGGTCGCTCTCCAACGCCGCCTGGTTGACGTCGTGGGTCACCGCGACGATCGTCACGCCGGAGTCCCGGTTCGCCCGGGCGAGTAATCCGCGGACTTCGCTCTGGTGCCGGTAGTCGAGGAACGTAGTGGGTTCGTCCAACAACAACACTTCGGCGCCCTGGGCCAACGCGGCGGCGATGTAGACCTGTTGGCGTTCGCCGCCGCTTAAAGTGCCCAGCAACCGGTCGGCGAACGCAGCGGTGCCGGTCATCTCCATCGCGTCGCGGACTGCTTGCCGATCTTCTCGCCCGATCGAAGAGAACGGATTGAGGTAAGGGTAGCGGCCCATCAGCACGAACTGCTCGACGGTGAAGGGGAACGTGCGACCGTCGGCCTGGGGCACGTAGCTGATCCGCCGGGCGAGTTCCTTCTGCCGGTAGCTGGCCAGCGGCCGGCCGCAGACGTCGATGCTTCCGCTGCCGCCGGGCAGGATCCGATCGATGCACTTCAGCAGTGTGGTCTTGCCCGCCCCGTTCGGCCCGACGATCGTCAGGTATTCGCCTCGCCGGACGCCAAACGAAACGTCGCGGAGGATCTCCTTGCGGCCGATGCGGAAGGAGAAGTTCCGCAGTTCGATGACGTGGGCGGCGTGTGGCGACATGTGTTCAATGGCCTCCGGGAGCGGAGCGTTCCGGCCAGGATGCCGCCAACGCAAGTTTCCACGCCCTTTGAGAAGAATGGTGGATTGTCAATTGGCTACAGGCCCTTTGAGGACGCGGATCCGCCAGTTGCTGCCTAGATCCTTGGAAGGACGGTCAACGTTGAATACGCAATCCAATGAGCCCTCGGCATCCTGAACCCCTTGGTAATAATCGCCCTGATCGAGGTCCACGGATTCGAGTGGAACCCATGCCCCATCGAGCTGGCGCTGGACTCTCAGGGCGCAGCCTTTTGGCACGCCTCTCAGAATGACCGGCACGTGCCCGATGCCGCCCCGGTTGATGGTGAGGTCAGCCAGGGTCTCGCCACCTGCCGATGCGGCCAGGATTTCTACGGGATAGCTTCCGAGCAACGTGCCCTGATGCAGCGTGAGGCTCAACCGGGCATTGTAACGATACTCGTCGGCGACGGCCTGCCAGGCATTCGTTCCCGAGGTCTTCAAGCGACCGGCAAACTCGCGGTCGGTCCCCCAATAATCATCGACCGATTTTGGAGGCAATACGAATTCCAGTCTACCTTCCACCACATCTCCCGCGGCGTAGGATCGGCTCACCGAATCCGAGCCTAAGTCGAAAAGCGAACGGCTTCCTTTCGGGCTGTAGACATGCAGGTATGACGGGAAAGGCTCGCCGTTGAGCGTCGAAGCAAGAGACAGGATACCTCTGCGCGCCTTGGTGGCGCCATCGTTGCAAGTCGTGTCGTCAATCGCCAGCCACGAATGATCGAAGGGAATCGGCGAACCCGCATATCCTTTCAAGCCGGGCTCGCTCAGATGTGTCGACCGCAGGCCGCTCTGGTCGCCGCAATAGAACCGGTCGAAATCGACCGTCTTGTAGTAGTCGGCCGCCATCTGATGGAAGACCAGCCTTGCGGGCGAGACCACGTCCTCGGCAAACTCGTACCTATAGGCGTGGAACCTGCGATGATAGTCGCTCGTGCGCACGAACCGAATGGTATAGGTGAACCGTATTCTGTCATCGTCCGTCACGCCGGAATAGAGCACCTCCGCCATGTTCGGCCCCGTCCAGCGATAGGCGGTCTTCAGACGCTTCGCCCAACGGAACGTATTTGCGTTGTCATAATAGATCAGGAAGTCGCCGCCCCCCACGTTTTCCGTCCAACCATGCGTACCGGAACCGGACTTGTTCGTCGTAAAAGCAGGGCGGACGTCGTCGATGAAAGCGGCACCCAAGTGCTGGGTCGGATCGTACGTCATCGACTCGCCCCAACAGCCGAGCGCGCTTTCGTCCCACTTCCAGTTTCCGCCCCAGCCAATGAGACACAACTGGGCATGGGAAACCGCCGCCACGCCGCCCCAATAGCCATAGACCACCCGCAAGCGAAGGCGCTTCGTCTCGCCCGCCGCCAGCGGCAGCATCGTGTAGCCGCGCAGCCAAGGTCCTTCATGCACGGTGCGGTTATCACGATCCCTGTGCCAGTTCTTCGAAATCTGGACGGGAATCCCGGTCGGGCGCCCATCGCGCTGCTCGCACAGCACCATGCTCGTGCCCGTGATCGCCTGCGGCACGATTTCATCGAAGATCAGAGGAATACTCCGGGGACTCTTCAAGGGGTTTCTGACCACGACCACAAATTCATCCACACGGTTCGTGTCGGCAGGGAACCTCAAAGGCTCTATCGGAAGATCCATATGCAGGCCATACTCTTCCTCGTCGAAACGATACGCCAGCGGTTTGCCGGTCTTCAGATCCAATGCTCCGCCCACATGGGACGGTGCATCCAAGGCCCCATATTCCCGATCCAGATGAGGCTGAAGCGCCAGAACCGCACGACCGTCCTTCGTCGCGGATCGATGGATTCTCCCTGAAGGCGAGGTCAGTTGGATATCGGTTCGAGTGACGCCGGGAACATCCGACAAATCCAAACAAAGAACCACATGGTCGGGCCATGCCGTTACCTCCAATCGGCCTGACTTCTCGAGCACGTCTCCATTATCCGCCGTAAAGACCAGCCCAGTATGGTCGAAGCGCTGGACAAACTGGCCGCTCTCGACCAGCCGTACATATTGCCGCTGGCCATCCTGGACAATCCCCGACGTGCAGGTATAGTGGACGCCGTCTTTTTCAACACGCAGCGACAGATCGGCTGGCGAGAAGACCGTCACGTCCTCGTTCAAGGCCGTGATGTAGTCCGAGCCAGACAGAGCGTCGTAGCCGGTCAACTTCATGTCGTCGCAATCCAGCTTCAGGCTGTAGAACCCCGTTTGGACCACCAAATCGGGGTTGGCCCGTGCAGCCGGATTCGCCTGCTCCGGCGGCCGCCGCCCACGCAACGGGGTTGGATATCCGTGCTCGAAATAGATGTACGTGTAGTTGAGATGATGATCGACCGTTCCGGCCGAAACCGGCCAGACGAGGCCAACGGCAGCCGTCATGATGGAAGCCGTCCATAGCAGCATGGCCTTCGCGTTCATAGACACGCCCTTATTGCTTCTCGCTATCCAAACCCGCCCCACTCTCACTTCGGCATCCCTTCTTCCCAGTCAACCTCCGGATGGATCAGCCGGGCGAGCTTCTCGACCAGCAGGACGAACCGCGGACCGGGAATGGTGGCGAAGTCGTCGTCGATCACGAAGACCCGGTCGTTTTTCACCGCGTCGACTTGGGCGACTTGCTGCCAGTCCGCGCGTACGGCCTCGGTGTCTTGCGGCGGGCCGATCGAGACGCGGACCAGGTCGACGATCACCTCGGGATTGATCTTCAGGATACCCTCGCTGGAGACGACGGGAAACCGCACCGTGCCCGACGTGCAGGCGTTCTGTCCCCCGGCGGCTGCGACGATCCGGTCGAGGTGCCCGTCGCGGCCGGCGATGTAGACGTCTTCGAGCCGCCCGGTGCCCACTCCGGCTCGACCGACGGCGACCATCACGCGGGGATGCACCAGGTCGGCCGTCTTCGCTCGGACGCGATCCATGCGCGACTCGATGTCGGCTACGAGTTGTCGGGCTTGATCCTCGCGATCGCAGGTCCGCCCGACGATGAGGATCGAATCGAGGATTCCCTCGAGGCTGGTGTGGCGGAGGGTCAGCGTGGGAAGCCCCAGCTTGCGGAAGGCCGGCTGGGAGTGTTCGTGGCCCGAGAGCAACACGACCAGATCGGGCTGCAACGCGACGACGGCCTCGAGGTTGGGGTTGTGGTATCCGCCCACGATGGCCTTGTCTTGTGCTTCCGCCGGGTAGGTGCAATACCGCGTCACGCCGACCACGCGATCGCCCAATCCCAGGGCGAACAGCGTTTCGGTGATGCTCGGCGCCATGGAGACGATCCGCTCATAGGGCCGCACCTCGGGCGTTTCGACCTGCCGCGGCCCATCCAGGAGCCCTTTGGCCAGATGGCTTCCGGCAAACAGCAGGACGATCGCGACGGCCAGCAGAAGTCGGTTGCGCATGGGTCCTAGCACCAAACGGTTTTTCGGCGGTTCGGCATTAAGTCCGGGATGTTACAGTGGGTGGCACGCCCTGAGGAACGAAGGGCGTGTTTTCCCGACGTACCACGCCCTTCGTTCCTCAGGGCGTGCCACCCCAAAGTGGCTTCATGCGGCCTTTGTTCATCGAATGCCGGAACTGCGCTGCGCTGGTTCCGGCCTACATAACTACACATTTTGTTCCGGCCCACACATCTTCAGGTCGGCGAACACGAAACCTTCCCGCTCGACCGTTTCGCCCACCTCGACTTGGATCGGTCGGGCGAACATCGGGCCGGCGGAAACGCACGTGTGGAACTCGCCCCGCTCGGCACAGGGATCCGCCTCCGGAGGCAGCCGCTCCAAGAGGTCCCGGTCGAACACGTGCCCGGCCAGGTCGCGAGGCACCTTCGTCGGGTCCAGGCACGTGACGTGCGCGACCAGGCCCGCGGCGATCATCTCCCGGGCAAGCTCGTCGGTGGGCCGCTGCCAGAGCGGGAAGCGGGGCTCGATCCCGGTGCCGGAAAGCATCTTCTCGCGATAGGCCCGGACGTCTTCAAGGAACAGGTCGCCGAAGACGATCTGCGTGACGCCCTGCCCTTGGGCGGCTTCGATCGCCCGGCCCATCGCCTGGCGGTAGAGTTCGTCCGAGCAGGGCGCGGGGATGGCGACTCGGTGCAACGGCAGTTCGACCGCCTCGGCCTGCGCGAGCAAGATTTCCTCGCGTACGCCGTGCATGGACACCCGGCCGTACGTTTCGGTCAGCACGGTCAACAGGCCGACGATTTCCACGCCGTTCTGCCGGCGCATCGTGTGCAGCGCCCAGGCACTGTCCTTGCCGCTGCTCCAGCACAGCCACGCACGGGGTCGCTTCATGGAGTGGCTACTTCTCGATCGGGATCAGCCGGACGTTGCGGAAGTGGATTTCGTCGCCCTCGGCCGTGAGCAGGATCTTGCCGGGCGCCGTCTCGCAGCCGGTGGCCCGGTTGACCTGTTTGCCGTTGACGATCAGGGTCACGGTGTCGCCGTCGGCGATGATCTCGTATTGGTTCCACCCGCCCGGAGGCTTTTCGGCCGCTTCGGCCTTTTTCACGTTGGTCAGTTTGCCGAACTGCGGATGGTCGAGCGACTGGGAACGCTCTGCAGGGCCGACGAGCGAGTAGCCGGCCAATCCCCAGAAGTCGCCCGCGTCGCCGACGTTGATCTGGGCTTCGAGGCTCTTGGGCCAGATCTTATTCTCGCCGGTGGTTCGCAACAGCACGCCGCCGTTGCCGGGCGTTTTGTCCGGCGGCCAGCGCCACTGGAGTTTCAGCACGAAGTTGTCGTAGTCCTTCTCTGTGTAGATGTACCCCTTGGGCGTTCCCTTGCAGACGAGCACGCCGTCGTCGACAAGGCGCCAGACGTCGCCGGTCTTGACGTCGGGGTCGTCGTGGAAGGATTTCCAGCCGGCCAGTTCGCCGGATTCGCTCTGGGTGGTGAGCAAATCGACCGGCTCGGCGGCGGGAGCGAGGGAGACGATGCTTAGAACGGCGATGAGGATCAACGAAACGTGGAGCGTGCTTCTCATGATGGATGCGGTGTCTTGGGGGTTGCGGGGAAATCAGCGGGTGACGGACTCGCGGGGAGCCGTCGGCTACGGGACCAAGTTTAGAGTGTCCGGTTGTCCGATGCAACCGACACGAGCGAGGATCATGCTTCCGGACTTTTTCTTCCACTCTACGGGAGGGTTTCGTTTGCGCGGAATCGTCACGGGCCGGTTCCAAATGCGTGGGGTTTGGATAGGATTGTTTGGATAGGTTTTGAATGACAGCCGCTTGCGGCTTCGCAGAAAAAAACCAGTATCCCGGTCGTTGCGAAGCCGCAAGCGGCAATTGGGGGAGGACTTGCCCGTGCCCGATCCACTGGTCATCGCGTATCATCTGATGTGGACGGCCTACGGTTGGTGGTTGCCCAACGATCCCCGGGGAAGCACATCGCGGACGATCGCCAGCGACGTGATTGCGGAACTCGGAGAACTCCATTACGGGCGTCGGACGGTTCAACCCGCGTCGCACACGATCCGAGAGTTCAGAGATCAGGCAAAACAAGTGTTGAAGTATCCATTGCTCGAAATCCGCCCCCAGGAAATCCCGATGGTGGTCGAAGGATTGTCCGAGGCAATCGAGGAGCATCGCTACACGTGTTACGCCTGCGCGATCATGCCCGACCATGTTCACATGCTCATTCGCAAGCACAAACACAAGGCCGAAGCGATGATCGAGAATCTCCAGCAGTGCAGCCGCTCGCGGCTTCGCACCTCGAACGCCCGAACGGCCGACCATCCCGTTTGGGGTCGTCCGGGATGGAAGGTGTTCCTCGACCATCCCGACGAAATCCGCAGGACGATGCGTTACATCGAAGAAAATCCCGCGAAATGGAAGCTCCCGCGTCAGCGGTGGCCGTTCGTGAAAGAATACGACGGTTGGCCGTTGCACCCGGGGCATAGTCCGAATTCTCCGTATGTGAGAAGGTTGCGGGACTACAGAAGTTGAAACTGGAAATCGAGAGTATTGAGAATCGAGAATTGAAAGAAGTAAGGAAGGTTGTTGCGAAGCCGCAAGCGGCAAGGAGCTTTGATTCATGAAGGATCCCTTCGACGCCCGCGAAACATTCGACACCGGCAGCGGCCGGGCGGGAATCTATCGGTTGACGAAACTGGAAGACGCCGGACTGACGAAGATCTCCGCGCTGCCGTTCTCCATCCGGGTGCTGTTGGAATCGGTGCTGCGCGGCTGCGACGGATTCGAAATCACCGAGCAGGACGTGAAGAACCTGGCCGGCTGGAGCGCCACGGCGTCCGCGCCGGTGGAGGTGCCCTTCAAGCCGGCACGCGTGATCCTGCAGGATTTCACCGGAGTGCCGGCCGTAGTCGACCTGGCGGCCATGCGCAGCGCCATGCGGCGGCTCGGCGGCGACCCGAAGCGGATCAACCCGCTGATCCCCGTCGACCTGGTCATCGACCATTCGGTCCAGGTCGATCATTTCGGCTCCCGGGACGCCCTGCCGCTGAACGTCGATCTCGAATTCCGGCGGAACCGCGAGCGTTACGATCTGTTGCGTTGGGCGCAGGACGCTTTCGACAATTTCCGCGTGGTGCCGCCGGGACTGGGGATCATCCACCAGGTGAACCTCGAGTTCCTGGCCAGGTGCGTCGTTCTCCGCGAAGACGCGGCCGGTCCGGTGGCCTTGCCCGATACGGTGGTCGGCACCGACAGCCACACCACGATGATCAACGGCCTGGGCGTATTGGGTTGGGGGGTGGGCGGGATCGAGGCCGAGGCCGTGATGCTCGGCCAGCCGCTCTACATGCTCGCGCCCGAGGTGATCGGACTGGAACTGACCGGCGAGCTGCCCCCCGGCGCCACGGCCACCGACCTGGTGCTGACGGTCACCGAGATGCTCCGCCGCGAAGGCGTGGTGGGCAAGTTCGTCGAGTACTTCGGACCCGGTGCCGCGGGGATGAAACCGGCCGATCGGGCACTGTTGGCCAACATGGCGCCGGAGTACGGGGCCACGATGGGATACTTCCCCATCGACGAGCAGACGCTGGACTATCTCCGCCAGACGGGACGCACGCAAGAGGAGGTCGAGCTGGTCGAACGGTACTGCAAGGAGCAGCAGTTGTTTCGTCCCGCTGCGGATGCTTCCCACATGACGCCGGACTATACCAAGGTGCTTTCGCTCGACTTGGGCCGCATCGAACCGAGCCTGGCCGGCCCGAAACGGCCGCAGGACCGTGTGGCTCTGTCGGACATGAAGCGGGCGTTTCACCAGGTGTTGAAAACTCCGCCGGCCCAGCGCGGCTTCGGTCTCTCGGAGGAAGAAACCCAACGGACGGCCCGCGTCGTGACCACCGAGGCGACCACGCGGATCGGCCACGGTGCCGTGGTCATCGCGGCGATCACCAGTTGCACCAACACGAGCAATCCCGGCGTAATGCTGGCCGCCGGACTGTTGGCCAAAAAGGCGGTCGAGCGGGGTTTGAAGGTCCCGCCGCACGTCAAGACGAGTCTCTCGCCCGGCAGCCGCGTGGTGACCGACTATTTTGCCAAGACCGGCCTGGACGAGCCGCTGGAGCAACTGGGCTTCCACACGGTCGGATACGGCTGCATGACGTGCATCGGCAACAGCGGGCCGCTGGGCGAGCCGGTCGCCCGGGCCGTCGAAGAAGGCAACCTGGTGGCGGCGTCGGTCCTGAGCGGCAACCGGAACTTCGAGGGCCGGGTGAATCCGCTGGTGAAGGCCAACTACCTGGCCAGCCCGCCGCTGGTGGTGGCTTACGCGATCGCCGGCACGCTCGACGTGGACCTGACGCGCGATCCGTTGGGCCACGGCGCCGACGGACGGCCGGTCTATCTCAGGGACGTGTGGCCCACGCCGGAAGAGATCCACGCGACGCTGGCCGAGGCGATCGAGCCCGAGATGTTCCGTGCCCGGTACGCCGATGTCTTTCGGGCCAACCCGAAGTGGAACGCGATGGCGGCGACCGTCGGCGAGTTGTTCCCCTGGGACGAGGGCAGCACGTACATCCAGGAGCCGCCGTTCCTGCTGGAGTTGGCCGCCGAGCCGGGACCGATCGAGCCGATTCGCGGCGCCCGGGTGCTGGCGGCGTTGGGCGATTCGGTCACCACGGATCATATCTCGCCGGCAGGTGCGATCGCCGCGTCGAGTCCGGCCGGGCAGTATCTGCAAGAGCGCGGCGTGGCTCCCGCCGACTTCAACAGCTACGGATCGCGGCGAGGGAACGATCGCGTGATGACCCGCGGCACGCTGGCCAACATCCGCATCCGCAACCTGTTGGCCCCGGGGACCGAAGGCGGCGTCACCCGGCACCTGCCCGACGGTGAGCCGATGACCATCTACGAGGCCGCCATGAAGTACCGCCAGCAGGGCGTGCCGCTGGT
>Ga0307378_10004041_pt1 | contig 21163 bp, 33 predicted proteins | sample UN1MG_FD_202238 | JGI IMG/M metagenome (GOLD analysis project Ga0307378, IMG submission 202238) | Soil microbial communities from Risofladan, Vaasa, Finland - UN-1 | ecosystem: Environmental > Terrestrial > Soil > Coastal area > Acid sulfate soil | place: Finland: Risofladan, Vaasa | collected... | reverse complement strand
AAAAAATTTAAAAAATAGCCAAAAATGCAATTGTTGATGGCAACATCATCACTAGGATTAATATAATACAAATTAATAAGCATGTTTTTCTCCTTTTTGTCTCTTCATCGTCATCATCTATCTCATTCAGATTTTCTACTTCCATCTTAAAATCTCTTATATAAATATGTATTTAAATTTTAAATTAAAAAGGAATAATGATGATTTTTAGTTTATCTAATCTACTTGAGATAATAACATAATCTTGCCACCAGCAGCTTCTACTTTTTCAATAGCTTTTTGAGATGCTTTATTTACTGTTATGTTAATTACTTTATTTACATTTCCTTTTCCCAATACTTTTTGAATATTAATTTCATTCATGTTTATGTTATAAGTATTTCCAGATTTTGTTGCTTTATTATTCAGAACGAGACTATCAATTCTTTGATCTAAATTCTTAACATTAATTGTGTTAACATGATAAATTCTAACAATATCTTGTGGTCTTTTAAAACCTTTTTTTCCCATATCCCAATCTGGGTCTGGAAATCCAAGTTCTTTTTGTTTTAAATAAAAACTTTTTTTACTTTTTTTCCATTGAGTAGTTTTTCCTCTACCAGCGCGTTGTCCCGTTTTTCTATGCTGTCCTACTTTTCCATAACCATGAGTACGTCTGCCTCTCATCTTTCGGACTTTTTTTGGAAATTTCCTTGTAATAATCTTTCACCTTTTTATTATAACATTTTATGAATTAATTCATTGATATATAGTCCAATATCCCCTAGCGTTCCTCCTTCATTATAATGCTTTTTAATAGATCCCCGATGTCCTTTTCTTGGGGGATGTAATCGGAATACTGGTTTAATTTTGTAAATTTCTCTTTCTCGATATTTTATTTCTCCATTTAGTAATGCTTTTGCTAATTCTTTAAAATTTTTATAATTGGTTAAATTTTTAATGTGCTCCTCTGTTAGTAATACGTTTCCTTCTACTTTTCCTCTTGCTCTTAATAGTCTAATCAAGGTTTTTTCATCAATTTCTCCATAAGCAATATAATCTTTACATTTTACTAACATTCCTTTGTACGAGGGAGTGCCCCATACAAGTACACCGTGATTTACTTTATGCATTCTTAGCATCTTTAATGTATCTAAAATTTTGCCCTTCATACCTGGGGATCCTCTAATACGAATAGCGAAATACAATTTTGGTGTAACTTCTGCTTGTTTTAGTTTTGATTTCTTTTTTGCCATAGACATTTTAACATCACTTCTTTTTATATGTTAAAGTTAAATTTATGAGCTAATTTGAGGGCATCAAATGTAGCTTTAACTAAGTTTTCACTTGTCCTAGTATCACCAAAAGTCTTGCTCCAAATATCTTCAATCCCACATAATTTTAATACTGGTTTTACTTTATCTGCACAAGCTAATCCTACACCTACAGGAGCAGGAATAAGTTGAATTCTAACTGATCCACATTTTCCTTTAATCTTAAAAGGAACACTATGTGTTCCTCCACAGCCACATTCTTTACTTCCACAACCTCTTAGGACTGGAATAACTGAAAGTTTTGCTTTATCAATTGCCTTCCTAATTGCAGGTCCAACTTCTCTACTCTTAGCTGAACCGATTCCAATAAAACCATCTGCCCCTACAAGGACAACTGCTTTGAATTTTGACCGTTGTCCACTTGCAGTCATCTGCTGGACCATTTTTATATCCGTCACAGATTCTTGTAGTTGGGGAAGCAAAATATTAATAATTTCTTTTTCTTTAACTACTAAATTATTTTGATAAATTTTATCTAATGTAATTAAACCTTGTTGAACAAGTTCACCCAATTTGGTTTTAGGAACCCATTCTTCATCCATATTTCTTAATCGACTCATTATATTTTCACTTTTTAAGTTTTATTTTCAATCTGTTTCAATGAATCCGAAAACATTTGGCTCATTTTCAGTGGATTTAATTTTTGTTTTTTCAAGTAACCAGAGAATACCTGTTCATATTTTTCTGGCTCGTTTGATTTTAAGTTTTTTGCGTAATTCTCAATATGAGTACCTTTAATTCTATCTTTTAGTTCTTCTGGAAAAAATTCTTCCCGATATGGTATAATCATTCCAGTATCTATTAATCCTTTACAAGCAGCAAGTACTCGATTTTTATGGTAAAAAATACCTAAATCAAATATGGCATCTTGAATATTTTTAGTTTTTGCTCTTAAACCTGCTAAATATCCAGTCAAATATGCTGCTGGAATATTTCCACTATTAGCACTCCAACCATACTTTGACGTTAATTCTTTAGAAAAAGCAGAGATTAAGATATTATCTCCTCCAAATTTAGATTCCACAATTTGAACTCTTATATTATCGTTTGAAGCTCGTATGACTACTCTTAATTTTCTTGATTTTAATAATTTTAGTCTTTTATGATAATCTGTTTTACCATCATATCGACGTCGAAATGATCTTTTATACCTTGGACCTTTTGCCATTTTTTAGCGCCCTCTTCTTATTAAATCTTTTTCTTTAATATATCTATTTAATTGAGCTACACTAGTAAACATTCCACCTTTAGCATTCTTATATAATTTCCGATAATTTGATATTGTAATTAATTTTCTTTCTCTAAGTTTTTTCAATTCTCGTCTAATTGGTCGAATACGTCTAATCCAAGCTCTTTTCTTTGGATTTCTTGCATTTTTGGTACCCTTTCTTTTTCCTAATCCTCTGGCTCTTCCTTTTTTCTTCCTAGCATGGTTTATATTTTTCCTGTAATTTGAGATCCCTTTCTTGTATTTTTTCTGTATAACGCCTTGTTTTATTAAATTGCGAATATCTTCTCGAGTGATTGCCAGTGAAATATCTTCGATTAAATATGGATCAAAATATACTCTATTTTCTCCGCATTTAAGAATGTCAGAGGCCATCCTTCTCTGTGGCTTTAAATTCATATCATTTACCCCCTAAAGACTCTTCTAATTCGTCAATATCAATAAATTCATCTTCTTCCATATCAGAAATAGGCGCTTCTACCATTGCTTCTAAACTTTCAATTTCTTTTTGTGATATCCCAAGATTTAATATTTTAAAACCTCTTTTTTGGCAATAATCTATAAGCGCTATTCGTTTTTTAGCTCCCAATTTACCAGAAATTTTAATTGCATGTTGTTTATTATTTAAATTGTTAAAATCTTGAACTGTAGTGACTTTTGCTTCTACATATCCAGATGGATGTAAACCTCTTACTTTTTTTGGAGTTCGGTATCCTATTGTAGGAGATTTAACACCTGATTTTTCTTTCATTCTAGTTTGTGAATCAATACCTCTAGCTTTCCTCCATGAATCTTTTACTCTTTTATATCTCCATGACTCAACTCGTCTAAATGAAGGTTTTTTCTTATTTATTACTTTTCGTAGTTCTATTAATCTTTTTTCTTGTACCATTATAATTACCTCATTTTACGTTATTTCCCAGATAATTTCATCTCCAAGCATTTTTTTGTATAGATAGACTCCATCCTGAAATACTCGTGGGTCTTTTTTTCTAATTCGACAAGCTCTTTTAACATTAGCTGCTGCTTGTCCTAATGATTCTTTATCAGGCCCTATAAAAAGCACATCATCTCCATTTACTTCCACCTTTACATTCTCTGGATACTTTGCCTTTCTTGGGGCTCTTTCTCCTAAGAAATTAATAACATGTATCTCTTTTTTATCTGATTTTACTTCACAATTACAAGGAAAATGTGAGTAGCAAATTTTTGATATATATTTATAATTTGTTTGGACTCCGATAATTAAATTATTAATAATACTTACTACAGTTTTAATTAATGCTAGAGTAGCACTTTTTGGAAAATTAGTTGTAAAGAAAATTTCATTCCCCTTAATTGAGACATTGATACCTCTTACGTGAGAGAAGTCCTTCGTAATCTCTCCGTTTGGTCCTTTTACTCTAATATGATGTCCTCCCTCGAGAGTTACTTTTACACCCTCTGGAATTTCCAATTTATCTTGAAAGAATGCTATTTTTACCATTTTATTTTTCCCTCAATTTAATTTAATAGATATAACATAAAGTGTGACCACCAATATGTTTTTCTTCTGCTTCTTTAATTGTCATTATTCCTTGATTTGTTGTCAAGATTATTATCCCTAAACCAGGAGCAGGTAATAGATTTCTTTCCAGCATGTCAAATTTTGGTATTTTATAATTCAACCTCAATAAACCAGCACACTCATTTATTTTACCTAGTAAAGCGATCTTGAATTTTCCCTGTCTTCCATCATCGTATCTCTCAAATTCTCCAATATAAGCATGCTTTTGAAATATTCGAAGAATTTGTTGAAGCTGATTAGAAGCTGGACCGATTATTACTTCTCTTTTGCGTGCTCTTTCAGCATTTTTGAGTGCACAACAAGCATCTGATATTGTATTTACCATGTATAATCACTTTTTTTCTTTTTTTTTAATTCTTATTCAAACCTTTTAAATCCAATTTCTTTTCCTATTTCATAAAAGCATCTTCTACAGAGATACAATCCGTAACGTCGGATTACCGCCCTGTGAGTATGACATCTTCTACACTCTCTCTGGCCTTTACCGTGGTGTTTTCCTTGTGGTATCTTTTTTCACCATAATTATTTATATATATTCTAAATCTAGTTTTTCTACAATTTCTACCCCAAATTTTTGTATCAAAAAATATTGAGTCTCTTCTCGGGATAAGTAATGATGTTTTGGAACTTTAGTACGAGCTTTTCGTCGAAATCTTACTCTCATTCCGGACCTCACGATCCTTCCTACACAATCTAAGCCCCATATTCCAATCATATTATCATATTCGATACCTGGGATTGAAATATGTTCTGTTATTCCAAAACCAAAATTTCCATAATTATCAAAACTTTTTCTTAAAATTTTATTGTTATTTACTATTAATAATTTTTTAAGCAATTTTTCCGCATTTTGTCCTCTAATAGTTACCTTAGTCCCAATTGGACGACCTTTTCTTAAATTAAATTCTTTTATATTTGTTTTTGAGAGTGTTTTAATTGCTTTTTGACCGGTAATCGTTTCTAAAACGGTAGCAGCCTTCTCTAATTCCTCTCCCCCCATTCCAACCCCTATATTCAACACTACCTTTTCTAAATATGGTTTTTTCATAGGATTTTTCCAATTTTCTTCAAAAATTTTTGAGAGGGCATCGGGTATAATTCTTTTTGTCTTAGTGGACATCCTTTTCTCACATAATTTTTTTTTTTTTTTTATTAATTTTCAATATTAGGTAAATCAATTTCGGAAATACCTTCTCCAATAATAAATGTATAATCATATAATGTTTCTGTATGATCCCCATTATGCTGAATCGAAACTGTACTTGCTTTGGGACCGAAACGCTTCAATATATTACTGATTTTTCCAACTTGTCCAATATTTTTTCCAGACATGATGATAGCAATGTTATTTTCTTTAAATTTCAAAATTTTGGTGATTTCTTGTTCGGGGACAGAAATTTTAAGAACATCCATTCTCTTATATATGTCCTCCTTAGGATTTCTAGGATCTTGAACTTTTATTAATATATTCCTCCCATCATGCAAATTTAATTGAATGTGACCCCCTTTCACAGAAGTTTTATTATTTATTCTGCACAATTTATATAAACGCTCTTGTTCAGGAATTTCATGCAAAATTAAGCCCTGATGAGAATCTGGTAGTATTCTATAATGTTTATTCATTTTTTCAATTGACAATACATCCATTAAGCCTATAGGAAACGATTTATTCTTCACTATTTTTCCATCAACTTTAAAATAACCTAAACCAATTAACTTTTTCGCTTCTCTGTGAGTACTAACAATATTGAGAAGATCTCTAACAATATGAAGAAGTGGTAGGCTAAATCTACTGGGATGTGGTCCAGGAGCTGGTTTTACGAAGAATTTTCCATGTTTTCTTTTAATTTGTAAGAAAGAAGGAGTATTAAGCCTTTTCACTCTTTTTTGATTACCATGACGAGTCATTTTTTATTTTTCTACCTCTTTTTCTTTTTTTGGAGCTTTTAATTCCTCTTCATAAAATCCATATAAAGCTTTTCGTTCAATCATATTCGCACGCCATGGGTCCATTTTCTTTTCTTTTGTAAATTTACTAATCACCAAGTTTGCTATATGAATTGTAGGATGAAATTGAGTTCCATCAGTTTTTTCAAAAGTGCATTCTTTTATCTTACATCTTTGGTTTTTTGTAATCTCGATGACTTCACCTTCAAAATCCTTAAATTCACCTCTACATACTCTAACTTGATCCCCAACTCTAAGTGGGAGTCTTTTTATTCCATATTCATCACGAAGAAAATCAGCTACCCTAGTGCTGAGTAATTTTGAGCGATCATGATTTTTATAATTATACAGAGCTTTCCTTTGCTTTCTTGGTTGTTTTGATTCAACTTTCATTTTAAAACCTCGTTTATATTATTAATGAAGATATTGATGCTAATCTAGGAAACATTTCTGCTGCTTCTCTCGCTATTGGTCCTCGAATTTCTGTAGCCTTTGGATCACCTTCTTTTGTTACAATGACTCCAGCATTATCTTCAAAACAAAGCCTTGTACCATCTAACCTTCTGTAAATCATTTTTTGTCTAACTATTACTGCTTTTACTATATTTCCTCGTAATTCGGGTTTCCCCTTCTTTATTGTAACAGTACATACACTTCCAACAGATGCTTTAGGTAATCTTCTTAATCGTGTCTTGAAACCGTCTACGTTAATAATTTGAGCTATTTTTGCTCCAGAATTATCAGCAATAATGATTTTTGATCCATTACATAAACCATAACTGGTGCGAGGCTTAGTATATGTTTTTCTTCCTAATTTTCTTCTAGTTCCCATTTTATTCCGCACCACGAGAAATTTTTTCTATTACAATAAAAGCTTTTGTTTTAGAAATTTTTCGAGATTCACCAACTCTTATTAAATCTCCTATATCAATTTCATGACTTAAACAATTTGGTAAATGACACGCTAGACGAGTATTACGACGTTCATACCTTTGATATTTTTTTACAAATTGAACATAATCACGTCTTATAATGACTGTATTTCTTGATTTTTTACTAACTACAATTCCTTTAGTAATTTTTCCCCTAATTCGTGTACTTCCATGATAGGGACAACATTGATCGTTACATTCCTCGGCTTTTACTTTAGGAGGACTCACTCCGGGAATACCAATATTTCTACTCATTTTTTTAACCTTCTTTTCTTCTTTAAACTTCTTAGTCTATTTACAGGAAGGCCAGTAAGCTTATTTCCTGCAACTTCCACATAATAATATATCTCATCGTTCTCATAATTTGGAATTTTAAATCTAAATATATGATCTTTTTTAATATATTTCTTTATTTTATTATTTTTTTCTGTAATTAGCATATCTCTTGTTTCATCAATCACAACGCCTATAGGCGAAAATTTATTATCATTTAACTTTGATTTGGTTTTAATAAAGGCATAAATGCCTATCAAATCATGGTATATTATAAAATTTGGATTTAACATCATTCCTCTTCTTTCATCACAGTAAGTATTCTTGCTATTTGTTTTCTTAATAATTTTGCTTTAGCTGGATTATCAGAAAGACCCCCACCAGTTTGCATTGAGTATAACATCATTAATTCCTCTCGCAAATTAACCAAATTTCTCTCCCTTTCTCTCTCATCCATTTCTCGTATTTTTTTAGCTGTTAAAATATCCATATCTTACCACAATTTTATATTATTATAATCATTCTTTCTCTGACTCCTCATGGTCAACTTCAGTAGGAGGAGTTAACGTAATCTCAGAAATTTCTTCTTCATCTACATCATCAAGTAATTTCTTATCTTCCTCACTCAAAACTCCCTCTTCTTGTTCAATCATATAGTCTACTCTTGTTTTTGCTAATTTTGCTACCTCTTCTGCTTGAGCTTTAATTAATAGATCGTCCTTGATTTTAACATCATCTCCCATTTTAATATTAGCTCGCATAATCTTCACAATTATTCCTAAAACTCCTGATTTCATTATACATTGAGCAACACCTTTATCAACTGCTGCTGCGGGTTGACCTGATTTAGACATTGTACCTGCTCTGAATATCTGTGTACGAGCACGTTGTGAAGTAACTTTACCAGACACAATTATCTCTACACCACGTGCCCCTGCATCCATTACCTTTCTCAGTATATAATAACCTGCTCTACGGTAATGGCGTCCTCTATCTAATGAATAGGCTAATCTTTCTGCCATTATTTGAGCATCTAAATCTGGTTCTACGACCTCTTCGACTTCAATCTGAGGCATTTCTAATCCGAATCGGTCTTGAAGGACATCTGTAATTTCTTGAATTCTCTTTCCCCCTTTACCAATCACTAAACCAGGGCGGGAAGTTTTCAGTGTGATTCTTACGCCCAATGGCGTACGCTGTAGTTCAACGCCAGCAAATCCTGCACGAACTAACTCTGAACGTAGATATTCATTTATTTGCATTAATTTAATTCCTTGTTCAATAAAATTTTTTACTAGAGGACTCATTTTCTCTCAATATTCGTTTAATTTATATCTCTATTTTTTTTTAAATTATCTAACTTGGGAATTCATAAATAACTATTTCTATATGTGAAAGATGCTTAAATTTTGCCGTGCTACGTCCATGTGATCGTGGAATATATCTCTTTATTATTCTGCCCCTATGTGTTGCGGCATGAATAATCCTACAGAGATCAATATCTAAACCTTTATATTCTGCATTTGATTCAACAGATGTGAGAATTTCATAAATTCTAGCTGCTGCTTTTTGAGGATATCTTCCCGCATACCATTTAAATTGCGCTAAATCATTTTTATGAGCAACTTTTTTTTTATGCCTTCTAAAAGGCACTGATTGTTCTATTCTGATTACTTTTTCCAGAAAAGTTTTTGCGTGATCTACCTTCATACCTTTAATTACTGCACAGATTTCTCTTGCATGTTTTGGTTTAATCCTAATATCTCGACCCGATGCCTTTGCTATCCTATCAGCATCATACTTATGTTCTACAAAAGAATAACCCCAAGTAGGCATTTAACATCAACTCAATTTAATTATCTTTATTTTAATGGAACATATTTGGAACTCCTTGTTGCTCCAATTCCTGGAGAACCATGCTGAACTCGTTTACGAGTTAAAGAAAATTCTCCTAAGTAATGACCGATCATCTCAGGTTTTATATCAACCATTTCAAAGACTCTTCCATTGTATACTCCAATTTTTAAACCAACCATTTCGGGAAATATTATCATATCCCTTATATGGGTACGAGTGAGTAAATCTTTCCCTCTTTTCTTTGCTCTATATGCCCTTCTTAACCTTTCAAGTAATTTTTTTTGTCTTGGAGGTAAACCTCGATTTAATGAACGTCTTGCTCTTGCGGGTAATAATTGTATAAATTGATCCATATTCATTTTCTTTAATTCTTCTAATGTATACCCTCTATACTTAAATCTTAACCTATCTAATTCTGCTTCCGCGTCTAATTCTCCTTTTTCTCTAGATATTTCTTCTCCCTCTGTCTCAATATCAGTTTCTATATCTTTCTCTGAATCTGAATCTTTTTCTAAATCATTATCTAACTCTTCTTCCAATTCTTCTGATTTATTTTTATCAGATTGTTCATCCGGAGTCATTTTTTAACCAATCTACTTATTCCATTTATATTATTCTATAATTTTTTTCTCAAATAATTTATTACGGTGAAGTTTTAAGTGTTCAATAGAATTTTAACTTTTAGGTTAAGCTATTATAAATCATAAAATTTATAAATGTTAGATGTAAATTTGAAGAGAACCTCACTTATCTTAAGGTCTTAAATAATAATCTGCTTTTTGTCTACTTTCTTCATGATTAAAAAAGAGTTATTTATAATGATTTGGATTAAAGACGCGTTCTATGTCATTCTCATTAAATTTTCCATTCCAATATTCTTTAATCATTACAAATTTGTTATTTTCTTTATTGGGATTAATAATTGAATGGTAAGTATTTATGGGATTTTCAAATTTTATTCCTGGTTCTACATAATAATGCACTTTTTTTCCAGTGATAATAATAGGTTTACCCTCCAATATTTCCCAAACCTCATTCCTATATTTATGCATTTGAATTGAGAGCCCATATTCTGGACGAACAAAAATCAAATTATAATCTGGATACGTAAATTTAAAACTATACCACTTTGGAAGTGTATCTATATATCCTTCAGGGATATTATATCTTTTTACGAATAGTTCTGATTTTAAATTAATCCTTTGTGAAGATTCATACTTATAAGGATTATAAATAATTTTATGGCTTGAAATATCGTGATCATAATGGATATACAGTGGATTTTTTCCATTATTTATTATCATATAACATTTATTTGGACTGATCGTTAAATCTGAATTCGATATTCCTTCAGTAATAAAAGATGATCCATTGATTAAGAAAACATCATTAAAATTACTTTGAGTGATGTCTATACTTAATTCTCGAGAAATATTTTCCCTTAATGAAGTACTTCTTTTAGCGAGAATACGTTCTTTTTCCATTTTACTTACTATTCTTATTTTTTATGTAATTTTAATTCTTTTATTCTGTTCTGAATTTCATTAAAATATGGCATTGATTCTTGAGCACCTGTTCTCGTAACTGCAATTGAAGCTGCTACTGTTGCAAATTCAACCGCATTTATAACCTTTTCACCTTTATTCAACATACTAGCTAAAACTCCGATGAAACAATCGCCTGCACCTACAGTATCAATAGCTTTAACTTTTGGGGTTGATATTTTAAAACCCTTCTCTTTTCTTCCATCAAAGATTAAACAGCCTTTATTTCCTAAAGTAGTTATGATATATCCTATACCTAGGCTAGATATATCCTTTGAAGCTTGAATAATCATTTTGTTTCCTGCTTTTATTAATGGTTCAAAACCTAAAAGTGAATGCATTTTATAAAGTTCACCTTCATTAGGGATAAGGATATCCACCATCTCTAAGACCTCAAGAGGTATAGTTTTCAAAGGTGCTGGATTAAGAATTTTAAGACTATTTCCCATAGAGGCTATAGTAAATATTTCTTGAATTGTCTCAGTTGGAATTTCCATTTGAACTACAATAGAATTTGCATTTTTGATAATTTCTGCCTTAGAACGTATCTCTTCTGGATTTAATCTAAAGTTAGCGCCAGGTGCGACACTTATCATATTTTCCCCATTTTTATTAATTAATATAAAAGCAACTCCACTTGGTTCTTGAGGATCTCTAATTATATGTTCCATATTAATACCTTCATCTATTAATCGAGAGATCATCTGATTACCAAATGAATCAATTCCAATCTTTCCTATAAAAATTGTATTTGCTCCTGATCTAACTGATGCAACTGCTTGATTCGCTCCTTTTCCACCCAAATACTGCTTAAATATTCCTCCTGTGACTGTTTCTCCAGGATTTGGAAATCTTTTAGAATATATATTTAAATCCATATTACTAGAACCGATTATTAACACATATTCAGCTTTCTTAGTCATACAATCTGCACTTAACCTTAAAAAATTTTATGATTTTAATTGTAAATATATTTTTTATTTATGGATCATCATAATATTTTATTTTCGATCCATAAGTTTTGATCGAATGGTTTTAATTTAATCATTTTTTAAAAATCATATTAAGCAAAATTTACGTGCTTAGTAAAAATAGAATTAATATTATCAAATTAAAAAAATAAAAAGTAATATTCTAAGAGGTTATAACTTTGGCTAAAGATAAGATTATTGGCGCAATTGTAATGATTGTTGGCATTTTAATCGCTATTATTTATACATTAGGGTCTGTTGTAGATCTCTACATGGAAGCGGTTATAGGTACTCCTGGTGGGATTGATCTTACATCTGGTTGGTTATTTGGATTGGATATATTAAGTTGGGAACTCATGGTAGTTCTACCTATGTGGCTTTTAGTAATTTTGATTTCAATTATTGCTATTTGGATTGGATACAGTATGTTAACCACACCAGCACCAGTTCCACTTGAAGAATTGGAAGAGGAATTAGCTGCTGAAGAAGCTGAGGAATAAGTATTAACAAAATTTTTATTTTTTTTTCATTTTAAATGTAAATAGAAGTTTATTTCCCTTTTTTTAAATATAGAAAGCTTGAAGTATGATTATTTTATTCTTATATAAAATTTTTTCATGGTGACATGTTTCCTAATTTATAGGCACTTATAGTTCCATCATCATGACAGCAAAAAAGGAACTTATTTTCTATCAGGAATTGAATCATATTTATACAAGATTTTTTTTTTTGATTAAATAATATTCTACCCGATTTTTCTTCAATAATCATAAGATTCCCATTAGTAGTACCAGCAAAAATAAGAATTTTATCATTAATTACAATCACTCTTAGAACTTCAAAGTTGTATCCTTTTAATTCCCAAAGGATACCAATAGAATCATTTAAGCAAATTAGATTGGAGGTATAATTAATTTTTTCAATAGGTATAGATTGATTAAAATGAGCAAATGAATAAGAACTAACAAGTGCTTTATTAAATTTAGGAAATGGGTAAGATACACATTTCCATACATAATCTTTGAATTCATAAGTGTTTATTTCTTTTTTTGTGTTTTTATCAATGAAATGTAATTTCTTATCATCTCCACCACATAATATAATACAACCTCTAATCGAATTCAGATAAGAAACACAGCGTATTTTATTTGAAAATCTTTTAAACCATAATAGTTTTCCATCAATACTATTAAAAACTCTGATGGTTCCATCATTTCCGCATGCTAATATTATTTTTTTATCATCTGTATAGACAATTGCATCTCCTACACCATCTTCAAAAACTTGCCCCCATATTAAATTCCCGTCTCGCGGATTCAAAACTCTTATTGTTTTATCAAGAGAGTACACAATTAATTCACTTATATTATTATGGTCAATATCATTTATGAGGATTCCGCTAATAGAGGCATTAAATTTATGGTCCCATAATAAGATTAAATCATAGTTAGAATTACATTTAAATATTCTTAAAATTCCATCCATTCCACCTATAATTATTTCATTATTTCCATCATTATCAATATCATATAATTTTATATGCCAAATTGGTGCATTTTTCGAAATAATTTCTTGATGCATTTGCTTGCCATTTAACGAAAGAAATAATAATGTTCCAGCTCTGGTATACGCAATTATTTCTATTTCCCCATTATTATTAATATCTCCTAATTCAATTCCGAGTATAGGTTCAATATATTTAAAATTCCAGATTTCTTCAACTTTCACAATTAAATGACAAATTTATGTTAAAATATTTAATTTAAATTTTAAAATAATAAATCGTTGATAATTTTTCTTAATAAGAACGAAATTTATATTTTTTATATTATTATCAAAGTTGGGATTATTATAAAATAATCAAAATTATTAAAATAAAAATAAAGAACGTAAAGGAGTAAAAAACTATGTCCTTTGATATAAAATTAGATATGGATGCATGTAGTGGATGTGGTACTTGTTATGAAGTATGTCCTTCTGAATGCTTTGGTGAGCCTGAAGGAGGTAAAGTAAACGTTCTAGAAGAGAACAGAGAAGACTGTGTAGGTTGTAGAGCTTGCGAAACTCAATGTCCCGAAGAAGCAATAGAGATTATAGAAAACTAAATTATCCGAACTAGTAATCATATTATCTTTTTTTTATTTTTTCCTTCTTTTAATATATTTAAATAAAATGATCACTTGTATTCCAATTGTTTTGTTTACATCATGAGTAGTAAAACTAGCAATAGTAACCCCCGAATAAATATTTCCTGATTTTCTAAAATTTACCATAATAGAATCCTTCCACATTTTTTGCACGTTCCTTCATTCACTTGAATATTAATACATTTTTCATGATATGCTGCTTTACACGCTTGACAAGTAAATATTTTCCCTGTATGTTCAGTAAAATCATGACCACAATAAATACATTTACTCGTAAATGAAAATTCAGAACTATTAACATTTAGTTCTAAAATTTGAGTTGTTTCAGTCAATCCAGTTTCTCCAGTAGCGGGGGTTATATAATCATTTTGTTGAGGTGGTGAAACCCATTGTTCTTCTAAAGGAGGTTGATAGTTCTGTTGTTGAGGAGATTGCCAATCAGAGACATATTGGGGTGATTTTGTTTTTGAAATTCCCATTTTTTGAGATATTTTTTCATCTAATATATTTGTTAAAATCAAAGCAGATGCATATTTCCCCTTTGCTCCGCCTTTCTGTAAATGAGTATGACTGATCATATGAATAACTCGACCACCCCTTTTTCCATAATCAAACTCTACTAATACAGGAGATTCTCCCCACTTATTTTGAAGTTCCCATGACCCGATTAAGACTCTAACAGTTTGATGATTTATAATTTGTATAGGAAAAGACCTTGTTTCAAGCCACCAGCGAAATTCACTTTTCTTTGTATCTTTAACTGTTTGTTTTTGCCACTTACTTTGTTGAATCTCACTTAAAACTCCTTCTAAGAAGGGGTGATTTGGATCAATAATTTGGCAGGCTATTACAGCATCAGCTGTCTTTGCACGATTCCAACGTATATAACCTGGAAAAATGTTTTCTATTATACTACGTAGAGCCCAATCAGTTGTAATTAACCATCCACCATTCAATACAAAATCTCTAACTTTTGGATGAGAGGCATATGGGATATCACTTCCAGGACATCCAATAAGTAAGACATCATACAGAGAGAGATCTTCTTTCATAAAATCTTTCTCTCTGATCACTTTTTTTAATGATGCGTACATATGCTCGATTACCTTCTTAGGTTTTTCATATCTTCCTGTAACAGCTAAAATTTTTCCATGTTTTTCAACAGCTTGCACTACCTCTTTTTTATCTAGTGCTTCCATTTTCCGCTTCTTCACTTCTGAATATAAATCTTTCCAACTCATTTGATAAGCCTTTAAATAAAGTTATAAGGTTTTTAGTGTTATTTTATAATTATCATAAATGAAATAATATATATACTTTGATTAAAAGGGATAATATTGCTAAATTTAAAAGATTTAGGGCAACCTTCTGAATTTTGGGAATATTTCGAAAAAATTTCTAAAATTCCTCGATGCTCTGAGCATGAAGAGAAAATTCGAATCTTTATAAAGGAGGAATCAGAGAGATTAGGTTTTAAGAATAATATTGATTCTACTGGAAACCTAGTAATCAGTATTCCACCAAAAACAAAAAAAGCAACAAAAAGTGTTTTACAATGCCATATGGATATGGTATGCGAAAAGAATGAATCTATAACACATGATTTTTCAAAAGATCCACTAAAATTAAAAATTGAAGAAATAGAAAACGAAAAGTGGCTTACAGCTGAAGGTACTACGTTAGGAGCTGATAATGGAGTAGGAATATGTTATATGTTAACTCTAATGAAAAAAGTACAGCAGGGAGAATTAGAATTTAATTCCATGGGATTGGATCTACTATTTACTATTGATGAGGAACAAGGTTTACGAGGTGCATTTAACATTGATAAAAATTTTATAGATGGAAATTTTCTGATAAACCTTGATTCAGAAGAGGATGATGCGGTAACTATAGGATGCGCTGGAGGTCTAGTTCATTTTATTGAAATAAAAAAGGATACAATAGATTTAAATCAAACGCTTGAGAAGTTCATACCAATAAAAATTTTTGTTTCTGGGTTATTAGGAGGACACTCAGGGGTAGATATTCATTTAGGGAGAGGAAATGCTTTAAAAATCATTGGTCAGCTTCTCTGGAAATTAAATCAAGAATTTCTGATTCATATTTGCTCAATAGAAGGAGGTAATAGAACTAATGCTATACCTAGAGAAGTAAAGGCAATCTTTTATATTAAAAAAAATAGATCCTCGGAGATATTATCTTTTATAAGGAACAACTTTAATGATATAAAAGTACTTTTTGATGGGATTGAACCGAATTTAGCTCTATCAATTGAACAATTAGAAGATTATAATTTTAGTAATGTATTATTAAAAAAAATTCAAGATAAATTATTAGATATAATGTACCTGATTCCAAATGGACCTATTTCGATGCATCCTCAAATTGAGGGCTTAGTATTTACATCATCTAATTTTGGGACAATAGAGACTAAGGAAAAAGTTATAGAAATCAAGTTAAGCCAAAGAAGTATAAGTGAATATTTTAAAAATGTAATATGGGAAGAAACTAAAACTCTATTAGAAATGAGTGAATTAGAAATCAAAATAAAAAAAGATTCTGATTACCCCGGATGGACACCAAATTTTCAATCCAAACTGTTAACAAAATGTAAGGAAACATATAATGAATTATTTAATGAAGACATAAAAATTAAAGCTATTCATGCTGGTTTAGAGTGTGGAATTCTTAAAAAGAAGTTTCCTCAGATAGAAATGATTTCAATAGGACCTAGAAATGAAGGTGCACATTCACCAGATGAACGATTACATATTAAATCTATAGAAAAAGTTTGGAATATCTTAATTAGTTTACTAAGAAAGTTGTGTTAAATTATAAGATTCTATAAAAGACTCTATGAAAAACTTAATAAATTTAATTTAATAATTATTTCATAGTTTATGCAAAAAGATACATCTATGAAAGAGGAAATAATTGGCTCAGAAACAGTCTTAGAAAAAATTAAAAGTAGAACTCCTTGGATTTTTGGAAATTCATTAAGAAAACCCAAAATTGGTTTCCCTAAAATGAGACTCCCAAGAATTTCCCTTCCGATGCCATCAAGATCTTTGAGTATAATAAGTATTTTAATAATTTTGTTCGTCCTTCAAACAGGGGTTGTTTATTTAATGGTTCGAGAGCCTCCTGCTCTTGGATCTAATTCTGCTGGAGACCCCATATTTATTTATAGTGATTTACATGAAAGTTTTATTATTGAAGGTATTGTAGCATCAATATTGATTATTTTTTGTTCAATGGGATTTATTTTATTATATCAAGCATCTAAATATGTATATAATAAAAAAATGGCAGTTTGGATTTTACTGATTGGAGTGTTAATGATTATTATAACTTTTATTTTACTCCAATATATGTTATCTGTGAAGATGGGAACAATATCAATCTAATTCTCAAAATATTAATGATTTTAATTAAATTGATATTCAAATAATAGCATCTTTGATATAATTTAATATTATTATTCAATGATATGCCTATTAATAAAAAAAAGAAAAAAATAATTTAAAAAAATTAAAATTATTTTTGGTTATTGTGTAAAACTTTTATATGCTCCTTCGTCTAGTAAGTTGCCTTTTTCAGCATTCCAATTTGATGGCTCTATTTTAAATAACCAAGCAGAGTAAGCATCTTCATTAATTTTTTCTGGCTCATCCATCAAATCTGAATTGACCTCAATGACTTTACCACTTACGGGTGAATAAATATCACCAACCGCTTTACTTGATTCAACTGTGCAATCAATTGGATCACTTGAAGGTTCGTCTCCATCCATTTTGACTTGTTCAAGTTCTGCGCCTTCAAGTCCTTCTACATCAACAAAGCTAATTTCTCCAAGCTGCTCTGCTGCGTATGGTGATAGTCCAACCATTTTTGTTGAATCATCAAACCATTGATGTGTTTTAGTAAACCATTTAGCCATTTTTATCTAACTCCTTTTTAAAAAATTTATGAATTTTAATAATATTGAATTAAATAGTATGTTTAAATTAATTAAGATAATAATTTAAAATTTTATTATTGATTTTTTCAATTAAATAATTTAGAAAATATGGATTCTAAGTTAAAAGATCAACTAAATTTCTATACTGAATTTAAACATTGGTATATTCAAATAAAAGAGGATTTTAATTTTGACCTTCAAAAGGATAGGGGAGCCCGTGATTATCTTTCCCTCCTTTTATTTAATAAAAGTCAAAAATGGAGATTGGAAAATGTTTTAAATTCATTTAAAGATAGGATTTTATCAAAACCAGCGCTTCTAATATATGGATGTGGTCCATCGTTGGAAAAAACTGTTGATGTAATTTCGAACAATAAGGGAATTAGCTTTTTTAAAAATTTCATTAATTTAACTGCAGACGGAGCCTCAATTTTGTTAAGAGAAAAAGGTATTAACGTTGATGCAATCTTTACAGATTTAGACGGAATTACTAAAAATGAATTTGAATATGCAAGTTTTAATATCATTCATGCTCATGGTGACAATATCGAAAGATTAAAATTTTTTGAGAATGAAATTATATCATTTGAAAATGTTATAGGAACTACCCAAGTAGAACCAGTAACAAATATAATAAATACGGGTGGATTTACGGATGGAGATAGAATACTCTTTTTTTTACGTCCTTTATTATTATCACTTCATAACTTATTTCTTATAGGAATGGATTTTGGAAGTATCATTGGGAAGTATTCTAAATTAGATGTAAATAGAAATCAAGAAGCAAATCCTATTAAAAAAAAAAAACTTCTATATGCCATGAAATTAATAAAATGGTTAAAAAAAAAGATCAAAAACAACATATATTTTGTTAATTCTGAATGTAGAGCCAAAGATTTTGTAAATCTCTCAATAGAGGAATTCTTAAATTTCTAATACTTTAAAACTAAATTTTGTAATCTTGGATTCCCAAAGAAGTTATTTTGTATAGCAATCTTTTTTCAGGAAGGCTCATAGAATTTACTAATTGAATATATCTTTGATTATGTTCTTTATAATCTAAGTATACATATTCTGAAAAGAAATGATTTAAAAAATGGTTACCAACGGGTAACACTTTTATCGAAGTATCTTTAATTAAATTAGAAGTTACTTGTGCTGTTGCTATAGTGATTAAATTAAACTTGATGGTAAGTTCGTTAATTTTAGTTAAAATCCTCATAAAAATATCTTTAGTTTTATTAGTAGAAATTTTTTTATCTGCAATTTCAGAATTAAAATGGTTATTTATAGTATCGATAATTAATAGATTAATATCATCCTTTTCCAGAATGCTCTCTAATTCCTGTAATGATAATAAGAGAGCAGAATTACTCATAATTTTAGATACAAAAATATTTTTAAGTAATTTGTTATAATCAACTTCTCGTGACATTATGAGTTCATTTAGCCGTTCTGGGCGGAATGTATTCTCTGTATCAAAATAAAATATAAACTGTTTATTTAATATTTGAGATCTTTCATTTAAACGAAATGATTGAAAATATGCTTGAACAGATAATTGATGACACAATTGAGTCTTACCCGTTTTGTTTCCTCCAAAAATCAAATATTTCTTACCTTGGTAAAAACCGCCTCCTATTGTTTCATCAAAATTTTTGGCTCCTGTAGATATATTGTATTGTAATTTTTTCAAAAATCGATAATCCTTTAGAAGTTCTTTTGTTTTAACAATTTGATGTTTATCGATTTCTAATACTTCATTAATGCTTATCATTATTTATGATTGAACTTTTTAATTTAAACACAATTCGAAATTATTAATATAAAATAAGCTACTTAATTATATTAAATCTGAAGAAAAACGAAAAATTATTTTTAAAATATTCATAAAGATAAGATCATAGTACTAATAATTTTATGAAATTAAATTAACTCTTCAAAATTATTTCTAAAAGACTATTAAAATGGCAAAAAAAAAAAGGGAAGTATGCCCTTATTGTGGCAAAAGTTTTGCTTATCTATCCCGACATAAATGCAAGATTAAAGAACGTGTTGAAGGCCCTTTAGAAGAAAAATCTAATGTTGAGAGAAGAATTGAAAGAATTGAAGAAAAAAAAAAGGAGTTTAAACGGAATTTACGAAAAGATGAAAAATTAATTCTCAATATTATAAACAGGGAAAAAGATATCTTATTTAACAGACTTAAGGAACTTAGTAATAAAGAGCGAAATGATTTAGAAGAAATTTTAGAATTATTAGTTTTGCAGTCAAAAATAAAAATGAATCGAGAATTGGTTGATGCTTCATGGACGAAACATATTTACGCTCTTGAAGAAATTGATGTGAAAGTAAAAGACCTTAAAATTAATAAAAACAGAAAAGATTTCATTTGGAATATGTTTTCTAGACAACCATGCTTTATTTGTCCTTTTCGAGATAAATGCAATGAAACCAATTTAGACCAGTTTAATCCTCAGCATTGTCCATGGTTAACTGAATGGATTGAAATAACGTCGAAAGGAGAAGAATATAACATAAACTTTAGTGAAATTGAAGCAAGAATGCAAGATGTATAATTATTTTTTTTGTAAACCAATTAGATAAATTTCATTACTTTTTTTTTTAGAAGCTTTTGGTTTATAAGATTTTAAAAATCTAAATATCGATTTCATTTCTTTCGCAAATGTATCAAAATCAGAGCCTTGGAAAGCTTTAATTACTGCATTACCTTTATATTTTAGATTGTTTTTTACGATTCCTAATATGTTATAACAGAGGTTTAGTTGTCTAATGTGATCTGTGAATTTATTGCCAATCTTTTTAATAGATGCATCTGATAAGATTATATCTAATTTAGCTCGAAAGTAAGAATCAATCTGCTCTTTGATTTCAAGCTTGGTAAGATCTGCTTTAATAGTGTTAATATTTTCGATTGGTGATACTTTTTTAATATCAATACCAATTATTTTGTAATGATCCCGATAATAGAATTGATCTTTATATTTTTCTAAATTTTCTTCAGCAAATTTTTTAGCTACTTGCAACCATGAACCAGGAGCGCATCCTAAATCTAATATATAAAAAGCTCTTTTAAAAATATTAAATCGTTTTTGAATGTCTAACAATTTATATGCAGATCTTGCACGATACCCTTCTTTTTTTGCCTGTTTGTAGAATGGTTCTTGTTTATGCAATTCTCTTTTATTTGCCATTTTAAATCGAATAATTACTCTTGTAATTTATATATAATATCTTTTATAGCAGGTAAATCCAAATCACTTTTTATAGATAAAAAATCAAAATGTGTCCTCGAACACCGATATCCCATTTCTTTAATTCTATCAATTATAACTTCTATTTTCGGAACAGAAGGAAGTTTTAAATTTTGACATAATTTATGAACGTTATAATAAGAAA